>Ga0189285_100050_pt1 | contig 101380 bp, 109 predicted proteins | sample GEYOminimetaG_FD_130315 | JGI IMG/M metagenome (GOLD analysis project Ga0189285, IMG submission 130315) | Marine microbial communities from the Costa Rica Dome - GEYO mini metaG | ecosystem: Environmental > Aquatic > Marine > Oceanic > Photic zone | place: Costa Rica: the Eastern Pacific... | reverse complement strand
TGACACGGCCGGTTAGCGCCACAGCGAATACCAGCCATGTCGCGCTTCAACTTTCCCCGCCGGGTAACTCGACCTAGAGTTCGTGGCGGAGCGAAGCGGAGAGTGACATGGCCAAGTTCTACGACCAGATTGATGATCGCATTCAAGCCTTTATCGACAGGCAGAAAATGTTCTTCATCGCTACGGCCCCGTCGGGCGATGACGGTTCGGTCAATCTCTCGCCCAAGGGGTATAACAGTTTTCGGGTGATTGGCCCCAATGAGGTTGCCTATCTGGATCTGGGCGGCTCGGGGATCGAAACACTCGCACATGTGCGTCAGAACGGCCGCATCACCTTCATGTTCTGCGCTTTCGAAGGCGCTGCTAACATTCTGCGCCTCTATGGCACGGCAGAAGCGGTGACGTTCGAGGAACCGGGTTTTGCCGAAAAGCTTGCCCTGTTCCCGGACTTCCCCAAGGCCCGCGCCATCATCACGGCCAAGATCCACAAATGCCAGGACAGCTGCGGCTGGGGCGTGCCGTTCTACGAATTCAAGGGTGAGCGCGACCAGCTGGTGCGCGTCAACGCCCATCGCTCCGACGAGGAATGGGCGGCGCGGCGTTATGAGAGCAATGCCCAGTCGATCGACGGCCTGCCCGGCCTGATCAAGCCGGAAGGGGCGGAATAACCAAGGCATAAGCAAGGTGCCAGACCAGCCTCGGAAAATGGCAAGCTGACGCGCTTGTTACCGACGCGCAGATGACGCGTTGGACGAGCTGCCCTATCTAGGTCCTATCTGTGGAGTATTTCATGCGCCTGTCTTTGATCATCCTCGCCGCCCTCGCCACTTTCATGGCTCCGAACTTTTTCCGCGCGGAATGGGAAACGGCGGCCCAGGCCGACGTCGTCGAGGAGCGTCCGAGACTGGTTGCGGCGATGTTCCGCTCGTCCTGGTGCAGTTCCTGCCGGATTATCGAGCCGCGTATCGATGATGTGCGCGAGGATTATGAGGATGCCGCCGTCGAATTCATCCGCTTCGATTTCACGCTGGGACGCCGAGACGGGTTGCGGGAACGTGCGGCAGAAGCCGGTATCAGCGAGGTCTTCATGCAGCTGGAAGGCCGCACCGGCTTCATGCTGCTGATCGACCGGGATACGGGCCAGGTCTTCGAGGCTGTCACAACGGCCTATGACCGCGACAATATCCGCGCGGCCATTGATCGGTGGCTGGCGGTGACGGCGGACTGAGCCGCCGTCACGACGAGGGATCAGCCCTCGGACTGGATCTGGTTGCGGGCCTCGATCAGGAGATCGTCCATCTGCTTGCGCAGCAGGTGGTCGGAGAGCTCAACGCCCTTTTCGTCGAAGTCAGCGCGGACCTTGCGGAAGACGTCGTCATCACCGGCTTCCTCGAAATCAGCCACGACAACCGTCTTGGCGTATTCGTCGGCGGCATCGCCGTCCAGGCCGAGCTCGCCCGCAGCCCACAGGCCCAGCAGCTTGTTGCGGCGAGCATTCGCCTTGAATTCCATTTCCTGATCGTGGGCGTATTTGTTTTCAAACGCGTTTTCGCGATCGTCGAGGCCGGACATGGCAGTCTCCCTGAAGGATGATGTTTGATAGTCTCGTTAGCTTGCCCCCACGGGGAAATCAACGCCTGTGAAACAGGCTGCGACACTGCGGCGTCCCGGCATTGCGAATAATGGGCTGTGCGGCTAGTTTCCGCGCTCGAAGCGCGGTCCGTCACTGAGTCGGGCCGCGCCACGCTTTTTATAGGCCTGATACGGTATCCGGCCCCTGCAGGAGCGTCGCTGATGTCCCGTCGCAAAAAACTCTACGAAGGCAAGGCCAAGATTCTCTATGAAGGTCCCGAGGCGGGCACGCTCGTCCAGTACTTCAAGGATGACGCCACGGCCTTTAACGGTGAGAAACACGCCACCCTCGAGGGCAAGGGTGTTCTCAATAACCGTATCTCCGAGCACATCTTCCTCGGTCTTCAGCGGATCGGCATCAATACGCACTTCATCAAGCGCCTGAACATGCGCGAACAACTCGTCCGCCAGGTCGAGATCGTGCCGCTGGAAGTGGTCATCCGCAATGTCGCCGCCGGGTCCATCGCCAAGCGCCTGGGCCTGACCGAGGGCGAACCGCTGCCGCGCCCGATCGTGGAGTTCTATTTCAAGAATGACGATCTCGGCGATCCGATGATCGCGGAAGAGCATATCAACGCGTTCGGCTGGGCCGCTCCGCACGAGATGGACGAGATGGTTTCCATCGCCTTCCGCACCAATGACTATCTGTGTGGGCTGTTTGCAGGCGCCGGCATCCGCCTCATTGATTTCAAACTGGAATTCGGCCGGATCTTCGACAATGAAGTGCCGCGCATCATCCTGGCTGACGAGATCAGCCCGGACAGCTGCCGCCTCTGGGACATGGAATCGAACGAGAAGCTGGACAAGGACCGCTTCCGCCGGGATCTGGGCAATGTGACCGAGGCCTATGCGGACGTTGCTCGTCGCCTGGGCATCATGAAGGAAAACAATGTGGTCGCCATGACCACGGATGACACCACCTCCTGAGGCCGGCGACATCCGAGTAACAAGAACACCCGTCGCACGAGCGTCGGGTGTTTTTCTTTGCGTGTACGGCGCATGTTCAGCTCGCCGTTTGCGACAGATCGGCTATGCAGACACGGGCACCTGGCCAGCCAGAATCCCGTGGCAAATCAGAGCGCTGGCTAGCCAGGGCTGGACATCACGGCGCGATCCACTGGGCACGGCATGGCCGGCTGGACGCTATCGCCCCTTCACCCCAACAAAATCAGGCCATCAGCGCAGGTGAGTCGATTGCCCTTTGCGCCCATGCACAGTATGAGGAGCGCAATTCGAAACCAGCCGAAGCGAGTCGTCCCGTGAAAGCCAAAATCCACGTTTATCTGAAACCCGGAGTTCTTGACCCGCAAGGCGCGGCCGTAGCCGGTGCACTGCACAATATGGGTTATGAGGAAGTCACGGCCGCCCGCCAGGGCAAGCTGATCGAGCTGGACCTGACCGGCGATGATGCCGACGCGGCCAAGGCCCGCGTCGACGAGATGTGCCAGAAGCTTCTCTCCAACCCGGTGATCGAGAGCTACTCGATCGATATCGCGTAGAACGGAGCGGGCCATGAAATCCGCTGTTATCGTCTTTCCCGGTTCAAACTGTGACCGTGATGCCCATGATGCCATTGAACGTGTGACCGGCGAGAAGCCGGCCATGGTCTGGCACCAGGAGAGCGAACTGCCCGAGGGCACCGAGTTCGTCATGATCCCGGGTGGTTTCTCCTACGGAGACTATCTGCGCTGTGGGGCCATGGCCTCGCGCTCGGCGATCCTGCCGGCCGTTGTCGCCCACGCCGCGACTGGTGCGCCGGTTCTGGGTGTGTGCAATGGCTTCCAGATCCTCACCGAGAGCGGTCTTCTGCCGGGCGCGCTGATGCGCAATGCGGGCCTCACCTTCGTCTGTGAGAAAGCCCCGCTGAAGATCGATAACGGCAATACGCGCTTCACCTCGCGCTATGGCGCGACCTCGGAGCTGATCATTCCGATCGCCCACCATGACGGCAATTATTTCGCCGATGCCGAGACGCTTGACCGCATCGAGGGCGAAGGCCAGGTCGTCTTCCGCTATGGCAACAACCCGAACGGTTCCCAGCGCGACATCGCCGGCGTGATGAATGAACAGGGCAATGTCCTGGGCATGATGCCTCACCCGGAGCGCGCAGTAGACGAAAAGCACGGCGGCACAGACGGCCTTGCACTGTTTGAATCCCTGCTGGGGAGTGCGTGAACATGACCCAATACGCTGACGGCATCGCGGCCGAAATCGTCGCTGAACACGGTATCAATGACGAGGAATACGCCATCATCCTCGACCGTCTGGGCCGGGCGCCCAACATGGTTGAGCTGGGCATTTTCTCGGTTATGTGGTCGGAGCACTGCTCCTACAAGTCCTCGCGAGCCCACCTGGGCAAATTCCCCACCTCGGGCGAGAAAGTCATCCAGGGTCCGGGCGAGAATGCCGGCGTCATCGATATCGGTGATGGCCAGGCCTGTATCTTCAAGATGGAGAGCCACAACCACCCGTCCTATATCGAACCCTATCAGGGCGCAGCGACGGGTGTGGGCGGTATCCTGCGCGATGTCTTCACCATGGGTGCACGCCCGGTGGCGCTGATGAATGCGCTGCGCTTCGGCGCGCCGGACCATGAAAAGACCCAACACCTGGTCGGCGGCGTTGTTGCCGGTATCGGGGGATACGGAAACTGTGTCGGCGTCCCGACCGTGGGCGGCGAGACCAATTTCCACGAGGGTTATAACGGCAATATTCTCGTCAATGCCATGGCCGTTGGCCTGGCGGAGACGGACAATATCTTCTACGCCCGCGGCGCCGAGCCGGGTCAGCCGATCGTCTATGTCGGCTCCAAGACCGGCCGCGACGGCATTCACGGCGCGACCATGGCCTCGGCGGAGTTTGACGATGAGAGCGAAGAGAAGCGCCCCACCGTCCAGGTCGGTGACCCCTTCGTCGAGAAGAAGCTGATCGAGGCCTGCCTCGAACTGATGGCCACGGACGCCATCGCGGCGATCCAGGACATGGGCGCCGCCGGTCTCACCTCCTCTTCCGTCGAAATGGCGGACAAGGGCGGGATCGGCATCAAGCTGATCATGGATGACGTGCCCCAGCGCGAAGAAAACATGTCCACCTATGAAATGATGCTCTCGGAAAGCCAGGAGCGCATGCTGGTGATCATGAAGCCGGGCCGCGAAGACGTGGCCAAGGCGATCTTTGAAAAATGGGAACTCGACGTCGCCGTGATCGGTGAAACGACGGATACCGGCCGCATGGTGCTCGAGCACAAGGGCGAGATCGTCTGCGACATCCCGGTCGCACCGCTGGCCGATGATGCACCGAAATACGAGCGTCCCTACTTCGCTCCGGAAGTGCGCGCCCAGATCAATGCCAAGGACGTGGCCCAGCCGTCGCACATGGGCGAAGTCTTGCTCAAGCTGATGTCCAGCCCGAACATGGCCTCCAAGGCCTGGATCTGGCGCCAGTATGACCGCCACGTCATGGCCGACACGGCTGCCAGCTCCGAGGATCCGTCAGACGCCGCGATCGTGCGTGTTCACGGCACCAACAAGGCCCTGGCCATCACCACCGACTGTACGCCGCGTTATTGCTATGCAGACCCGTTCGAAGGCGGCAAGCAGGCCGTTGCGGAAGCCTGGCGCAATCTGACCGCCACCGGCGCCGATCCGATCGCGATCACCGACTGCCTGAACTTCGGCAATCCGGAACGTGAAGAGATCATGGGCCAGTTTGTGGGCTGTGTTGAAGGCATGGCGCAGGCCTGTGCCGCGCTCAACTTCCCTGTCGTTTCAGGCAATGTCAGCCTCTACAACGAGACCAATGGTGTTGCCATTCCGCCGACACCGGCAGTTGGCGGCGTCGGCCTCATCCCGGACATGGACAAGCGCGCCGGTTTCGGCGGCATGTCCGAGGGCCACATCCTGATGGTGGTCGGCAAGACGACTGGCGCGATGGGTGCTTCCACCTATCTGCGTGTTGTCGAGGGCCGCGAGGACGGCGGAGCGCCGATGGTCGATCTCGACCGCGAGAAGGCCCATGGCAATTTCGTACGCGGCCAGATCCGTGCCGGCCGTATCAGCGCCTGTCACGACCTGTCGGACGGTGGGCTGGCCTGTGCGGCTGCAGACATGGCGCTCGCGTCGCAGACCGGCATCAAGCTGGCGCACGACGCCGACAGTGATGTGCCGATGCACGGCTTCCTGTTCGGCGAAGACCAGGCCCGCTATCTGATGGCGGCCAAGAAGGATGATGCCATCGCCATCATCCAGGACGCGAAGGCCGAGGATATCGACATCCAGGTTGTCGGCCTGGCCGGCGGCACTGCCGTGAGCGTCAATGGTGCCCACCATCTCGAACTGGACCGCCTGCGCGCGGCCTGGGAAGGCTGGATGCCGGACCTGATGGAACCGGTCGCCGAAGCGGCCGAGTAAAGAAAAGCCCCGCTCATCGAGCGGGGCTTTTTACTTGCGGTCGTTCAACCGGTAGAGCGAGCTGGTATCCGGTGTTCCCACCATGACCCGGTAGGTCAGGATCATCAGCGCCCCGAGATCAAAGACATTGAAGAACAGATCGGCCAAGGACGCCCAGGCCGGTGCGGCATCAGCATTGAAGCTGACCGAATGAACCGACAGCCAGAGCGTGATGTCGATGGCGTAGCCAAGCCCGTAGCACACAAGTGCCAGAACCCGACGGCGCAGAAGCACGAAGACACCGGCCGCCACATAAGCCGATGCATATACCGCCCAGGCCACGACGATGATGGGGTTCGCGCTGGCAAAGTAGCGCGCAAGTTCCGGACCGAATTCCCGGATATCAAAGACACCCGCCAACGCGAGCATGACAATCAGACTGAAAAACAAAGAATAGGCACCGCGAAGGCAAATCACAGTGCCCAAAACACTTGTCCAGATTGTCTGAATTCGCCCCATGCGAATCGAATACTGTCTTTTCACTACCAAAGCGTGAAAAGCTTCACATCTCCGATCAGATTATCGACCACTCTCTTCCGCGATCATGTCGAGGCCGGCTTCGGCTTCGCGAGCAAAGTCGAGAATGGTTTCGGTAGCGTCCTGGAAAAACTCCAGCGTCATGTTCTCATAGGTATCCGACGGCTGGTGATAGTGCGGGTGGAAATCCACGCCCAGATAGATGAACGGGATACCCGCCGCGTGGAAGGCACCGCTATCGGTCAGCATGGTCCAGTCACTGCCAGGCGGGCCGCCCGGTTCGTCATAGCCCATGGGCAGGTTGACGTCGGCCCGTTCGGCCACACGCTCGACCAATGGCTTCAGGAACGGATAGTGATACGTGCCCACGGCCCAGAGGATGCGGTCATCGGACATGGCGACCATATCGAGATTGAGATTGAAGACGATATTCTCTTCCGGCACCGGCGGGTTGGCCACAAAGGCGCGCGCGCCCTGCAGACCACGCTCCTCGGCGTCGACAAAAGCAAAGATCAGGTCATGTTCCGGCGGGTTCTCGACGAAGTCCTCGGCCACAGCCAGCAGCGCAGCAACGCCGGATGCATTGTCGTCGGCGCCATTCCAGATCTGTCCGTCACGCATGCCTTCATGATCGAAGTGGGCGGTCAGCACCATGACATGGTCACTGTCTCCGGTGCCCTCGATCTCGGCCAGAATATTCACGCCCGGCAGGCGTTCGCCCGGACCGCGGCGGAAAGAGTATTGGAATGGATGTTCGAAATTGTCGCCAACCGGATCAATCCCGATCTCTTGCAGGCGACCAATGATGTATTCACGGGCCATGGCATTGCCGGGCGTGCCTGCTTCGCGGCCCTGCATCTCGTCGGATGCGAGGATCTGCAGGTCTTCCAGCAATTGAGCCCGGTCCAGGCCGTCATAATCGCTCGACTGGCTGGCCGTGAAAGATGAACATGCAGCCAGGCCGAGAAAGGCTGCGGATGATAATAGTGCAGTGATACGCATAATGTTCCCCGATTACGCTTTGACCGCACCATGCCAGATCCGCAGCCCGGACCGAACCCAATTTTCTGTAATGGATCAGAACCAGCGGCTGGGACGCGCAGCGGGTTCCGGTTCGTGTTCCGGCCAGTTCGCTTCGGACTGTTCCACATATCCGGGAATGTCTTCTTCCCAGCGGCGCTGGATATTGGGCGAGAAATTCATGTAGAGCACGCCATCAACCACCTGATAGGCCAGCGGATCGGTGCGGACCTTGCGATCATGGGCGAGCGCATAGGCGCAGTGCCCGTCATAGGCGGGCGCATAAACCTCAGGCGATGCAATAAAGAGGTCTCGATTGGCCTCCGTCGCGAAATACCAGGTAACGCCATTATACTCGGCAGTGAGCGTGTCCAGCCCTACCAGCGGCGTGGCTTCGGTATGATAACTGACCACATCATACCCCCCGACCGGGCGGCCCTCGCGGTCGACATACTGGTCGCCGGCCATGGCAATACCGCTGAGAAATACAAAGGCCAGTCCCAGATTGACCAGGCCCAGGGACAGGCGGGTAACGAGTTTGACGGCAAAAATTGTATTCAAGAGAGCCTCCAGTTTATCCAGCCGTGTGTGATATGGCTGTTTCCGCCCTTGCAGGAAAGCGCAACTGCCAACACATTCCTTCACCAAGTCGAGGCTCTGCGTGAGCTTTCGTGAACTTTTCGTCATCCATGACCGGAGCGCCAATCATGCCCATGCCTGCCGACGAGATTATTGCCCTGATCAAGGCTGGAATTCCCGATGCCGAAATCGAGATGGAAGACTTGGCCGGCGATAATGACCACTGGAAGGCCGTCGTCACCAGCGAGGCGTTTCGCGGCAAGCTGCGTGTCGCCCAGCATCAGCTGGTCTATGAGGCCCTCGGTTCGAAAATGGGCAATGAACTCCACGCGCTCGCGCTGGAGACCAGGGTTCCGGACGCTTGAAACAAACTCGCATGATCGATAGCCCCGCCTTCTCCCGTCTCGGCTTCGGCGTCACGGGTCCCCATGCCAGCATTATCGGCTCGAATACGAAAACACGTGAGCTGGTCCATGCCTGTGTCGCTCATGGTGTGACCCTGTTCGATACCGGCCCTGCCTATGGCGCCGGTCGTGCGGAAACGCGGCTTGGTGAAGCGCTCCGCGAGGTCCCGCGGGACAAGGTCTTTGTGTGCACGAAAGCGGGTATGCACGCGGGCAGGTTTCGTGATTTCTCGCCGGGTGCCGTTGAGATGTCGCTCAAGGACTCGCTGGAGCGATTAAAAACAGACCATGTCGATCTCCTGCTTCTGCACGGCCCGGCACCGGAAGAACTCACCGACAAGCTGATCCGGCATCTGGAAGCCTTCAAGGTTCGCGGCATGATCCGGCATCTGGGCATTTGCGGCCGCGGCCCGGAACTCGAGGCCGCCGCGCGCATCTCGGCTATGGACGCGGTGATGGCACCGCTCAATTCCGAGCTCACCACTCAGGAAATCGAGCGCCTTGAGAACTGCAAAAAGGCAGGCCAATCGATCATCGGCATCGAGGTCATGAAAGGCGCCGCGAAATCCGCGCGCATTCCTCTAAACGCCTCTTCAGCATGGTATTTTGCGCGCCATATCAAGCAGGTCGCGCTGGGTCGAACAGCGCCACCCAGCGGCCGTTCGCCGCAGGAGGCGCTGTCCTGGGCACTCGATCACCCCTTGAGTGATAGCGTAATATCCCTGACAACGAGTTTGACACATCTGGACGCCAATGCCCGGCTGGCTGGTCTTGAAGGATCAGCGTCGAGTGCCTAGCTCTAGCGCCAGACGACCAAGGAGTTCGACATGACGGATACCGTCCACGATCAGATCAAATCCACCATCAACGCGAATGACGTCGTGCTCTTCATGAAAGGCACACCGATCTTTCCGCAATGTGGCTTCTCTTCGGTTGTTGCCCGCGTTCTCGACCATCTCCAGGTCGATTTCGAAAGCGTCAACGTGCTGGAAGATGACGGCGTACGTGAAGGCATCAAGACCTTCTCCAACTGGCCGACCATCCCGCAGCTCTACATCAAGGGCGAGTTTGTCGGCGGCTGTGATATCGTCAAGGAAATGTTCGAGACGGGCGAATTGCAGACCTATCTGCGAGATCAGGGCCTGATCGAGGCCGCCTAGTCCGAAGGACACTCCCGATGAGCAAATCCGAACGACCGGTTCTGACGCCAGGACCGGAACACCCCATTATTGTCTCCGATCACGAGATTGACGTGACCATCAGCGCCCGCGGCGAGCTGCTTGCCGCTGACGCCAAGGCGCTGGAACTGAAAGAACATGTCTACGCGCCGGTTCTCTATGTCGAGCGCAAAGCCCTGGACAGCACGCAGCTGGAACGCTCCGAGCATACGAGCTGGTGTCCGTACAAGGGCGAAGCCAACTACTTCCATCTGCTGCTGGAAAACGGCGAGCGGCTGGAAAACGCTGTCTGGACTTATGAAGAACCGTTCCAAGCTGTCGCGCTGATCAAGGACCGGCTCGGCTTCTATCCCGACCGCGTTGCCGTGGAACGCGTCTAGCGCGCCGCCATCTGGCGACGTTCGCCGTAGGGGTTCCAATCCCACGCACGATTATCGAGCGGATTGAGCACGACGACCTGGCCGCCATGCGGCACGCCGAGTTCCTCAAAGCCGAAACCGAGCTGGATGCCCCACGGGATATCATCCACACAGCGATCAACATCTTCGCGGCTGATCGACACCGTGTAGATGTCCTCGTGATACTGTTTAACCGAGACATCAAAATCAGCCCGCGAGGTACACCCCTGCGTATTGGCGTGGATGACAAGGATATCATCCTCGATAACCCGCCAGTAGATCACGGCCTCGAGACTGGGATCGATGACCGGTGCCTCGCGGCCCGTCCCCGGGATGGAAATGTCGGAAATCGACATGGTCGGCATGGATGGCAGGCTCGGCAGCGGAGGCAGGAAACGCGCCTCTTCGCTCTCCCCCGGAACCGTCGAACAAGCCGCACAGGCCAGCACAAGGCCAGCTACCGATACAAAACGCCAGGTCATGAATTGCCCCCAATTCCCCCATTAACCCCACAACACCGAAAGACGATCACCCCTCATCATTTCGGTTCTGTAAGAAAAGCGCGAAAAACATTGCCGATCAATCCCTTGTGTCGAGACGGGCGAAAACTCAGAGGGAAAACGCCTCTGCGTTGAGCGTTAACGCCGCGGTTTCGAGCAGCCCTGATCCAGGGGTTGTATGAATTGGATTCACCTCCACTATCCCACTTCACAGGAAACCGGAGGGCCGAGCCATGACCAAGTCTCGCGCGGTGTATGCTTTTCTCGGAGCGTCGCTTTATCTGGCGATGTTTGTTGTTTTCACCGTCCTCGTGGACAGCGTGGCCCAGCCGGCGAGCCCTGGCGGGAGCCTGCTCTGGCCGATGGCCTGGATCATCTATCTGGCTTTGCCCCCGCTGGCCGTTGCCGCAGGATTGTCTGCGGTCTGGAAAACCTGGCACACCAGCAATCGTTTCTCGCTGTTTGCCGCCACAACCTTGTTCGGAGCCGGTGCCATGACACTCCTGCCCGCCCTGGTTTATGTCTGGCGCACTTACGAGCACACTCTCACCGCGGTCAACGAAGAGCGCGTGGTGATGTCGACCATGCTGCACCTGCCCACCATCACCTCGGTCGCCAGCGCCCTGGCCCTGACCGTCCTGATGTTCATCGGGCACCGGGTGTTTGGGACATCCGCTGGTCAGACAGAATTGACGTGACGATCACCTTACTGCGCATGTCATCAGTATATCGTGACAATATACCAAAACCCCGAACGATAACTATGCATGTAGATGGGGGCGAATATGACGCTGCGGATCCTATGTTTCTTCTTCGCCTTCGCCCCGTGTCCAATCAGCCTAGCCTTTACGGTTCCGCTTTACGCAGACCGATGGGTCAGCGGGGGTGGATTGGGGACGGCAATCGCGCTCGCAGTCACAATGGGAACATGGTTGGCTTGCTTGATCACAATGCTCGCCGCTGCCGGCATCCATTCCGGGTTCAGCCCAATGAATGTCGAACCTAGCTCGCGCGAGGGGAGAGGAGCGCTACGGGTTGAACGGTTTCTCCGCTTGTCCTTCTGGGTTGGATTTGCCCTGATTGGTTTTGGCCTCTTTGGCATAGTGTTGCCCCTATTGCCCTCCTCCGCTTCCGGCCCCCAGATCGCGTTCGGCGAAGAGGAACCGCTGTTTCTCGCAGCAAATCTGTTGATGATCGGGTTCATTCAGTGCATTGCCGCGAACTGGATGGCGAAAACAGAAGCGCGCATTGCACTCACCGCCAACCACGAAAAAACCCGCCCGGCATAGCCAGGCGGGTTCTTTTGAACTCGGATGTCCTCGTGATTACGAGGAGTAGAATTCGACAACCAGGTTCGGTTCCATCTGTGCAGCATAAGGAACTTCCGCGAGTTCCGGCATGCGCACATAGGTGACCTTCATGGCTTTCGGGTCGAGATCGACATAGTCCGGGATATCGCGCTCGGCGCTTTCCAGGGCTTCCAGGACCAGGGCCATGGAGCGGGACTTTTCGCGAACTTCGATGACGTCGCCCGGCTTGCAGCGGTAGGACGGGATGTTCGTCTTGACGCCATTGACCAGAACGTGGCCGTGGTTGACAAACTGACGCGCTGCGAAAACGGTCGGGACGAACTTGGCGCGGTAAACGACAGCGTCCAGACGGGATTCCAGCAGGCCGATCAGGTTCTCGGCGGTGTTGCCGGTGCGGCGAGCCGCTTCGTCATACGTACGACGGAACTGCTTCTCGGTAATGTTACCGTAGTAACCCTTCAGCTTCTGCTTGGCGCGCAGCTGGATACCGAAGTCAGACAGCTTGCCGGCGCGGCGCTGGCCGTGCTGGCCCGGGCCGTACGGACGGGAGTTGATCGGAGATTTCGGACGACCCCAGAGGTTTTCACCCATACGGCGGTCGATTTTATATTTTTGCGAATGACGCTTTGACATCAGTCTCTCTATTTCGATGTGGCCCGGCGTCCTCCCTATTGAGGCTCGCAATTGAAACGGCGGTTCACACATCACCCGTACACCCCACGCCAGCAGGCGCTCGCGCGAGAAGCGGGGTTTCTACCTGTGCGGACAGGAATGTCAAGCAATGTTGCAGTACGCTGAAATCATCGGTTCGCGCCGACCCAATCAGGGCCTTTCCGGCAGGACATCAGCAAGCCGCTGTCGGAGGCCCTTTGTGCCCGATCGCGACGCGTAATTAGCAGCCTTCTGCTTGGCTTCACCAATTGGCACGCCCCAGAAACTCGCCAGCGCAGTCGCATCATTTAAAGTGAGGCTCGTCTCGCCCCAGCTACAACTGACGGAGTTCGCGGTAGAGGCAATATCAAGATCGATCCGTTCGGTCATGCCGCCCTGGACCTTGCGCCCGATAGCCAACTTGGCCTGGGAAGTTTCAATATTCCATACTTGAGCGAGCTTCATCGCATCGCAGTATCCGTAATCACTTAGTGCAAAGTGATAGTAAGAATCGGCGTCAGGATTCTCGGATGTGATGATTGTAATTGAATTGGCCTCATGCAACGTGAAACCGTATTCCTCCCAGAAACGCTTGTGTCCGAGACGGGTCGCCAACCGATCGACCGCTAGCTTAGCTTCCCACGATGATTCCAGCGCCCAATGATTGGCCAGTGCCACAGCATCTGAGTAGGTCAGCCCGACCTCTTCATGGCTACATTCGACGTCAAAGTGGGTGCTCGCAATATCTATATCGACAAGATTTGTCAGGCCCGCCGCAATCTTACCGCCGATGATCGCCTTCGCTGATCCGACACCTGTATTCCAGACATGCGCGACTTTTTTGGCGTCACAATAGCCATAATTACTGCTTAAAAACAGCCACATATCTCGTTCATCCGGACGCTGGGTCCGGTTGTTCACTTGCGAAATACTGGCTGCCATCAGCGGCGCATGATAGGTTTGATCGTCGAAGTGAGCACTTACAGTTCCGCCGGACAGCGTCACTAGCGCTGCCACGCCTGCGATAGAAGAGCTCGACATGTTTTCCTCCCCGGAGATTTGCGGGTAACTGCGTAGCGCCTTTGCCGCGAGTGGGCAATCTCGATAGACACCAGTACCAAAGCTGTTGATGTTGAGGCTGTTTTCGACGATTGAGGCGTGTGTGATGGCAAGCTGGAAAATGGGATTCGAGATCGAACTCTTGGCGCCACAGGGCCGATCACGTCGCGATCTGGCCGCGGCTGTTGCCCGCGATCAGGGCGGCACGGTAGGGGTCTGTTTCTACCCGCAATCCGAGCCAAGCCTTGTGCCGGGCCTGCCGGTTTTCGAGAATTTGGTTTTGGGCTTTGATGTCCGTGACCGAGGCGGTGAACGCATCGCGCTCCTAGTTGATGATCTCACAATTCGCGACGGGCTGGACCATAATGCCCCGCCCCTGACCGGTTGGCTGCGCCTGCTAAGCGATGATGCCCGGCTGCTCTCTCTCGCCCAGCACCATTGCGATCCGCAAGCGGGCCTCGAGACCGTGCTGGAACCCGTTGCCGCGCTTTGGGGTACGCCCGTTGAGCACGCAGGGGGCGGGATTACCAAAGTCGTCGACCAGTCCGCACGCTCAATCGCCATGGCTGCCCCGCTACCGGGCGAGCGTGAACGACCGTGCGAAATCATATCCCCGCCCTATGGCGATGATCCCGAACCCGCCCTGCGCAAATTGCTAATGGCAGCGCACGCACTTGATTTCAGCGTGCCTGCCGAGGCGGCGCTTCACATCCATTATGACGCGGTACGCCTGCGTGATGCGCGGGCTCTCGCCCGATTGATCAAGGCGCTCGATCAGTTCGGCGATGCGCTTCGATCGCTGGTGCGAACCAATCCGCGCTGCGTTAGACTTGGCCCAATCAGCGATTCCATCCGCGCACTGGCGCGCGATCCCGATTTCCAACACCTCGACTGGATCAAGGCCCAGCAGCGCCTCATCGAGTGCAAGCCGACGAAATATGCCGACTATAATTTCTTCAACCTCGCGCATGACCTGCCAGGCAAGCAAACCTTTGAAGTCCGGATCTTCCCGGGCTCCATGGACGTGTCGGAAATCATGCGCAATGCCCGGCTATTCGCGGCGATCCTGGAGTGGGCCTGCGGACTTGGCACGGACGGCCTCAATTCCGGCTTTCCAGGCTTTCTCGCGACGCTGAAACTGCCGCCAGAAGATCTTGATCAGTGGCATAGCCAACTTCCGGACCAAGCCCAAGGCGTGTGATACCCGCGTACTTTTTACACCTCTCCGCGCTTTTTTCGGACCTCAGCTGCTGCTCGCCCCCAAGAAAACCCTTTTTCTGAATCCGGTACTGCTGCCCCTAATTTATAGGGCAGATAAGCAGATCAGCCATCTCGTGGATGTCTCGCGTCTACGCTCCATCGCTATGGCTCCGACTTGCGAGCCAATGAAACCTCCATCATCGGTAAGTCACCGGCTTGCTGATCATCTGGCGCCTGCCCGACACAATCGCGCACTTGAAAAAATGCGCGGCCTAGGCTCGCATCTGTGCGACCGGCATAAACAGGCTCATAATTAAGCCAAAACCGATGAGAAAATCGAGCAAGATACGTCCGCTCTATGCGGGGAGCTATCCCATACAATCCGAAAAGACCGGGAGATCAGCGCATCAGGCATTGCTCAGGCCGCGTCGCTGTCGCCCTCGGCCAGCAGGTTCAGGAACAGGTCCGTGAGCACTGCGGACTGGGCCAGCTCGGCTTCCCAATGGGCGCTGGCCTCGACGATTTCACGGGAGTCCGCCACGCCGAGCGCAAACTGGGAAGAGATCGCCAACATGGCATCGCTGGCATGCACGCCTTCCGCAGCAAGTCGCGAAACAAACTCGGCCATTTTGGCAGTGTCGTATGTGTGCGGCGCGTCAGTCACTATTTTAACCCGGTTATCCATCCCGGTGATCACTGAAACAGAAAAACCCTAAGGTTTGGTTGCATCACGCCGACCAATTCGCTCCAAGGAACTGTTTCAAGGTCGGAATTCGCGCTGTGCGCGCTCCTACTTGTCAGTCATTGCCCGTCCGTCTATAGCATCGACAAGGCAGGTAACACTCGCAGGGACAGGGGTAGGCGTGCTATTTAACTCGCTGGAATTCTTATTCATTTTATTACCAGCGACGCTCGCGCTCTATTATCTGGTCCGGCGCCAGGTGAGTCACCGGGCCGCGCTTTTCGTGCTTACCGTCGCCTCCCTCGTTTTCTACGGGTGGTGGAACCCGATCTACCTCGGAATCCTCGGCGCATCGATCATCATCAACCAGTTTCTGGCGATCGAGATTGCCAAGCAGCGCAACAAGCATTGGCTGACCGGCGGGATCGTCTTCAACCTGGCGCTGATCGGTGTTTTCAAATATCTCGACTTTGCGATTGGCAATGTGAACACGATCACCGGGGCGGAAATTCCGCTGCAGGGACTCCCCCTGCCTTTGGCGATCTCCTTCTTCACCTTCCAGCAGATCAGCTATCTGGTCGATGTCTCACGCAAGCAGACCGAACCGGGCGCATGGCTGAACCAGACCCTGTTTGTCGCCTTCTTCCCGCAACTGATTGCCGGCCCGATTGTTCGGCACAGCCAGATCAGTGACCAATTTGCGGACACCGAGCGAAAAGACAATCTGGCAGACAATCTGGGAGTGGGCGCATCAATATTCGCCATCGGCCTCGCCAAGAAAGTGCTCCTTGCGGACAATCTGGAGCCCTACGCCTCCTCCGCGTTCGACGCGGCTGCCGATGGCGCGACCGTTGGCTTCCTTGAGGCCTGGGCCTCGGCTCTGAGCTATTCCTTCCAGATTTTCTTCGACTTCTCCGGCTATTCCGACATGGCGCTCGGCCTGGCACGCATGTTCGGCTTCCATCTGCCGGCAAACTTCAACGCCCCCTATCGCGCGCGTTCCATTGTCGATTTCTGGCACCGTTGGCACATCACCCTGTCGCGCTTTCTGCGCGACTATCTCTACATCCCGCTGGGCGGTAACCGGCACGGCCAGTTCCGTCTTGGCGTGAATGTGGCCCTGGTCATGCTGCTCGGTGGATTGTGGCACGGTGCCGCCTGGACGTTTGTAGTCTGGGGCGGCATTCATGGCCTCGCCCTCGCGTGGTGTCACTGGCTGAACCGGGTCAGACCCGACGGCCTGTTCGCCCCGGGCTTCAAGTGGATTTCGCCCATCCTGACCTTCCTGTTCGTGACGGTTGCCTGGGTGTTTTTCCGAGCCGAGAACTTTGCGGCAGCGGGCGAAATGCTGTCCGCAATGGTCTATGTGAACGGCTTCGGACCGCTGACCAATGATGAACCCTTCATCGGTGCAGTCCTGTCCCTGCTGATTATCTGGCGGCTGCCCGATACAATTTCCCTGTTCCAGAACGCGCTGGACCCGCGCACGCTGGAAGGGTTGCAATCAGACCTGCAAAAGGGGTCGCGCTGGAAACCCGGCATCGGCACGGCTATCGGCCTTGCGAGCCTGTTCTTCTTTGCCATTATCAATTCCTGGACCGTAGCGGAGTTCATCTATTACCAGTTCTAGCGACACCTCGCGCCTGACGCGTTACGCAAGGGCCTTCGCGATCACTCTCGCAGCCTGGTTGATTGGCTGGGGCGGGTTTGTGCTGTTCATCGACCCTTATGGTGTCAGCGGTGCGCCTCTGATCGAGGGCATCAATGCCCGCAAGAGCCGCGCGCACGAAGATGGCTATCGCATTGCGACCTCGCACGAAATCATGTCGACCCAGGCCGGCACCATCGCCATGGGAAGCTCACGCATCGTTGACGGCTTCCCCGATGAACTGTCCTACTGGGATGGCGGTTTTGCCAATATGGGTATTTCCGGCACCAGCGCTTTTGAACTCTCCCGTGCAAGCCTGCTTGCGGCCGAAAACGAAAATATTCAGTGCGTCATCATTGGTATCGACAGTCGCGAGTTCGGCACCGACACCCTGGCCAAGGCGACCTATTGGTTGACCACATTCGACGGCGGTAGCCGCGCAGCGTCACTGACCCGAACGGCCCTGGCGCCGCATGCGTTTGCCCGCGCATTGCAGACCTTCATCGACAATATGACCGGCGGCGAAGACACGGCCTGGGTCAATGCCTATCGTGAAGATCTCATGCGGGCGGAATTCGATGAAGAAGTCGACAAGCGTTATCGCTACTACCTGAATTTTGAATACAACCAGGATCGTATCGAATTCCTTTTCCGAGGTATCGATGCGTTGCTGGCCGCGGACAAGCAGGTTGCGGTCTTCATTCATCCTCGCCATGGCTGGCAGGAGGAAGCAACGCAGCGGGCCGGTTCCGGTTATGTCGAGGAGATCATGCGGCGCGATCTGGCCGCGGCGGCAGATGCACGTGACCACCTCCCGCGCCCGGATAATGCTTGTTTTGATGCAGGCGCACTAAGCGTCTGGGATTTTGCCGGCTTCCGTCCGATTTCAACAACACCACCGCCTGATGAAACCGGCGAGAATCCCAATCCCTGGTTCCATGAACCTTCGCACTACCGGGATATTGTGGGCGAAAGCATCATGAATTGGCTGACCGGAACGCCGCTGGAAAACGGCGCGCCCGAGCAGGATTTTGGAGAGCGCTTTACCACTGAAACGGTCGACGAGGTTATCGCCGGATTACATGCACGGCGCGAGGCCTGGCTGAGCCAGACTGATGACCCTTGGGTACAGTATCTCAATGGCCGATTTGATGCGCTGGATGCCAACCCGCCGTCTCCGGAAGCCCAGCCCAGCATTTTCCTGACCCCCAGTCAGTGGACGTCCCTGAATTCTGCCGTCGAACGCATCGAGCGCGAAAACGCGAATTGATCAGTCCTCGCGCTGGATGCGTGCCTTGCCCCGGCCGATGGCGAGCGCTTTCACGGCCCCTCTGAATGTCCGCACTTCCTGTGCCGTCCAGCGGCCGCGAACAAAGGCGCTGCGCAGATTCTGCGTCATCAGAGCCGTTTTCTCAGGCGGGTAGAAGAAACCGGCGCGGTCGAGCTCCTCCTCGAAATGCACGAACATGCGCTCCAGGTCTTCGCGACTGGCCGGATCGGAAACCGCCTCGAATTCAGTCGGCGCGCCCTCCTCTGCCGTCCACTCATAGGCGATCACGGCGACGGTCTGGGCGAGGTTAAGAGAGGAGAAGCTGCGATCCACCGGCAGCGTAATGATGGCATCCGCCATAGCCACGGCCTCATTGGGCAGGCCGGACTTCTCAGCCCCGAACAGAACACCCACCTTTTCGCCAGCAGCCTGGGCCTGACGAATCTCCGCCATGGCCTGGCGGGCGGTCAGCACCGGCTTCTCCATGCCGCGCGGACGCGCCGTTGTGGCATAGATCCGCGTCAGATCGGCCGAAGCCTCAGCCATGTCCGTCACGACTTTCGCCGCATTGAGCACCGGCGACCCGGCTGCCATGGAAAACGCCTTGTCATTCGGCCAGCCATCGCGCGGATCAATAACGCGTAGGTCGGGTAATCCGAAATTGCCCATCACACGCGCTGCAGCGCCGATATTCTCGCCCATCTGCGGCGAATGGAGGATAATGGCCGGGGTTTGTCTGTCAGCACTCATGGAGCCGCCTCTTCACCTTCTCGCGCGCCAATGCTAGAGAGCGCGCAAATCTCTCTGGGTGCCTTCTAGCGCCTATTCCATCCGTCCGAAAAGAAAGCAGAACACCATGGCGAAGATCAAAGTCGATACACCGGTCGTCGAACTCGACGGCGATGAAATGACTCGCATCATCTGGCAAATGATCAAAGACAAGCTGATCCTGCCCTATCTCGACATTGATCTTAAGTATTACGACCTCTCTGTCACCAAGCGTGACGAGACGGACGACCAGATCACCGTCGAAGCCGCCGAAGCCATCAAACATTATGGTGTTGGCGTCAAATGCGCGACCATCACGCCGGACGAAGCCCGCGTTGAAGAGTTTGATCTCAAGAAGATGTGGCGCTCTCCGAACGGCACCATCCGCAACATCCTGGGCGGTGTTGTCTTCCGCGAGCCGATCGTCATTTCCAACGTTCCGCGCCTGGTTCCGGGCTGGCAGCAGCCGATGGTCATCGGCCGTCACGCTTTTGGCGACCAGTACCGCGCCACCGACTTCCTCGTCGACAAGCCGGGCAAGCTGACCATGACTTTCGTTCCGGAAGACGGTTCCGAGCCGGTTACCCGCGAAGTCTTCGACTTCCCGAGCTCCGGCGTAGCCATGGGCATGTATAACCTGGACGAGAGCATCAAGGACTTTGCTCGCGCCAGCATGAATTACGGCCTGCAGCGCGGCTGGCCGGTCTACCTGTCCACGAAGAACACGATCCTGAAAGCCTATGACGGCCGCTTCAAGGACATCTTCCAGGACATCTTCGACGCCGAATTCAAGGACGCCTTCCAGGCCAAAGGCATTTCCTACGAGCACCGTCTGATCGACGATATGGTCGCAGCGGCCATGAAGTGGTCCGGTGGTTTTGTGTGGGCGTGTAAAAACTACGATGGCGACGTTCAGTCCGACACCGTTGCCCAGGGCTTTGGTTCGCTCGGCCTGATGACCTCCGTCCTGATGTCCCCGGATGGCAAGACGGTCGAAGCGGAAGCCGCTCACGGCACGGTGACCCGCCACTATCGCCAGCACCAGCGTGGCGAGCAGACGTCCACTAACTCCATCGCTTCCATCTTTGCCTGGACGCGTGGCCTCTCCCACCGCGGCCGTATGGACGGCAATGAACAGGTCATGAAGTTCGCGGACACGCTGGAAAACACTATCATCAAGACGGTCGAAAGCGGTTACATGACCAAGGACCTCGCACTCCTCGTCGGCGACAAGCAGGGCTGGCTCTCCACCGAGGGCTTCCTGGAGAAGGTCGACGAGAACTTCAAGGCTGCCATGGCTGTCGACGCGTAAGCGTTCAAGGATATGAATTAAAAGGCGGGGCTCCGGCTCCGCCTTTTTTGTGAGCGCTCTCGCTTTGACTTGATTTTCAGGCCTGCCGGGCAAAACTTGTTTCGGGTCATTCGGGAGGCTGAGCTGAAATACGTCTTCGATATCGACACCGCAAACAGGGTCGCGACGCTGCGCATCTCCGGCTTGGTGACGGTGGATGAGCTGATCGCTGGTCTCCGGGACATTCTCGATAATCCCGGGTGGAATGACCGTTTCGGTCTCATGCTGGTCTATGAACCCACAGCGCTGCTTGGCAATGTCGAGCTTGATGACATCAAACGCCTCCAGGACTGGCTGAAACAGCGACAAACCCAGGCCACCCGATCCCATAAGGTCAAGTCAGCTCTTGTCTGCAGTCTCGACAATAACCGTGTGATGCTGGAGCTGCACAAGCTCAGTTTCACCGAAAATGCGCTCGTCGACGAACAGGTTTTCGACAATGAAGCGGATGCGTTGGCTTGGCTAAACTCCTGAATAGTGTCATCCATCCCGGCTAGGGGTGACAGGCATGAAACACGATCTGACGATCGACATTCCGAACAGGCTCGTGCGTTCGCGTATTCGAGGTGTGCTCACGCCAGCCGCCGGCGAGGCCGTATACCGCGAATGCGTGACCCATCCCGACTGGTCTCCGCATTTCGATCACCTGCTTGTTTATGAAAAGATCGACCTGTCCGAGCTTTCCACCGAAGCTGTCCAGGACATGGTGCAGCGCTTCAAGGCACTGGATGATCAATACCGCCAGGGCATCACATCCAAGGCCGCGACCGTGATGGACAGCCAGTTGCAAGCGGGAATTCTCAGTTTCCACGAACACATATCCGCACCGGAGCTGGTCACGGAAGAAGCGATATTTGAAACCATGGACGAAGCGCTCGTCTGGCTGGGGCGGGTCGAATAAGAAAAACGGGGCTGACGGGGCGCTTGCCGTTATCATCGACCGCAAATGAGAGATTCGGGTCGCCATCATGCTGTCTCAATTGGAAATCGACACGGAAAACCGCATCTGCATCTGGCGCATCGGAGGCGAGACCTCGCTCGAAGCGCTCCGGGAAGGCTATGCTGCGCGTTTCAGGCATCCCGACTGGGCGCCCGATCTGATGAGCATGAGTGTCCTGACGCGCCTGGGCCTGGGGGCCTTCACCCCTGATATGGCAGTGAGATTCGCAGAGTTTGTATGCCTGTGCGATGAGCAACATGGCCGCAAAGCCAGACGAGCCGCCATTGTCTGCGGAGACGAAATGGCCCGCGCCCTGCTCTACTACTGGGAAAAGAAAGCTGAAGACGTGCTGGGCCGAGAGGAACGGACCTTCTCCAGCGAGGCAGAAGCTCGTGAATGGCTGATCGGCGGGCACACGGAAGATGCCGCCTGAACATAGCTCCGAAAACCCGAGTTCAGCACTCGGACATTGCCTTCCTCCTCCGCTCGTGCGACTCGTTACACATGCCAGTCCAGCACTTGTTCAAGTATCTGCGGCAAAACAAGCCGACCACCAGTATCCGCCCTCTCACGGGCCGGTGGACCGGTCTGTACCATTATCCGAGTTATGAAATGCCGGTGCCGTTTTCCGTGCAATTCACGCAGACCGGCAACTCGATCAGCGGCAGCTCCATCGAACCCAACACGTTCCTGGACATGGATATAGAGCAGTTGCCGGCCGGATGGACCGGGCATTGCGATGGCACGGACGTGCAGTTGTTCAAAACCTATAGCGGTGTCGAAGGCGCCGACCACACGGTGATCTATCGGGGCAAGATTGAACAGGGTGGCGATGTCATTCTGGGCCGCTGGTCCGTCACGGGTCTGGGCGATGAAAACCGGTCCGGCTTTTTTGAAATGCGCCGCGGTCAGTGGCGCGAATTCTGGGATACCGAAGAGGTTGCCAACGAGCCCTAGGCTGGCTCAGAGCATGCCGCCGGTGCGCTTGATGGTGACAAAGGTCTCCGCCTCGATTTTCCAGACCAGCTCTTCAAGACGCCACTTGGCGAAATACCGACCCATATAGGAAATCTGCATACCCTGGCTGGTCCAGCCTCCGGTCCAGCGGCCTGTTTCGGCCGCCAGATGCCCGTCTTCCGAGACTTCGATACGTCCTGGCGAGCGCACATAGCGCACACTGTCCATATTCTCGTAGATTGACTGCCAAGCTTCCAGCTGGGCCGCGCGGCCATTGATAAGCTGTGCATCATCCCCAGGCACCAGAACAGCGTCCTCACTCAGCACATGCTCTATGGCGGCCATGTTCCGAGCTTCCAGGGCATCGTTGAACCTCTCCCGCGCCTCCAGGATGAGGCGCGCGGCGACTTTCTCGCCGACCAGCTGACAATCACTGGAAGACTTAACCTTGCGCGCCATCAGCCTGCAATCACGGATTTGATTGCAGCAAGGGCAGCCTCGGCTTTGGAACCGTCCGGGCCGCCGGCTTGGGCGAAGTCCGGCCGACCACCGCCGCCCTTGCCGCCCACTGCAGCGGAGCCAGCGCGGACGAGGTCGACCGAGCTGAAAGTGCTCGCAAGGTCATCGGACACGCCGACCGCCAAGGCCGCCTTGCCATCATTGACACCGATAAAAACAGCAATGCCGGAGCCCATCGAACTCTTGGCCTCGTCGACCAGGCCTCGAAGATCCCTGCCGCCAACACCCTCGACCACACGACCGATGAATTTCGTGCCATTGACGTCTTCCGGACCAGTCGGTGCCGCACCGCCACCCCCGCCCATGGCGAGTTGTTTCTTGGCTTCGGCGAGCTGGCGCTCAAGCGTCTTGCGCTCCCCCTGCATGGCCGCCACACGGGCCGGCAAATCTGCCGCTGGAATTTTCAGAGCCTCGGCAGCAGAACGGCCGAAACTCATCTGTTCCTCCATGTACAGGCGAGCCGCCTCGCCGGTCAGGCCCTCGATACGGCGCACACCCGCGGAGACTGAGCTCTCGCCGATAATCTTGAACAGGGCGATATCGCCCGTGCGCTCGACATGGGTGCCACCGCAAAGTTCCACGGAATAGGCCTTCTCGTCTCCGGCCAGGCCGCGCCCCATCGACAAAACACGAACCGTGTCGCCGTATTTTTCGCCGAACAGCGCCATGGCGCCGGCCTCGATTGCGGCTTCCGGGGCCATTTCCCGTGTCGAGACAGCAGCATTCTGACGGATGACCGCATTCACCTGAGTCTCGATCTTCGTCATCTCTTCCGCGGTCACCGCGCCGTTGTGCGAGAAATCGAAACGCAAACGGTCCGGACCAACATAGGACCCCTTCTGGGTCACATGCGCGCCCAGCACATCACGCAGCGCTGCGTGCAGGAGGTGAGTTGCAGAGTGGTTGGACTTGGTCTCCGTACGCTTGTCGGCGTCGACCGCGTACTGCGCCGTGTCACCGAGCGTGACTTCGCCCTTCTCCATCACCCCGACATGGGCATGCAAGTCACCCGCACGCTTCTGGGTGTCTTCGACCCGGAAAATGGCGCCGTTTTCAAACGTGATGAGCCCCGTATCACCGGCCTGGCCGCCGCTCTCGCCGTAAAACGGCGTGCGGTCAAAGATCAACTCGCCCGTCTGGCTCTCACCGATGGCCTTGGCTTCAGCGCCCACGGAGACGATGGCGTTGAGCTTGCCCTCGCCTGTCGTGCCGGCATAACCGAGGAACTCGGTCGGCTGGAGTTTCTCGCGCACGGCAAACCAGACCTCGTCCGGTGCGACCACGCTGGAGAGTGAACCGCCTTTGGAACGTTCCTTCTGCTTGCTCATCTCGGCATCAAAGCCATCGACATCCACATCGATACCGCGCGGACGCAGGGCATCCTGGGTCAGATCGAGCGGGAAGCCGTAAGTGTCATAGAGCTTGAAGGCCGTCTCGCCCGGCAGGCTGTCGCCTTCTCCGAGTTTCGCCGTCGCTTCGTCCAGCAGGCCCAGCCCCCGTCCGAGGGTGCGCTGGAAATTTGCCTCTTCGACCTTCAACGTGTCCTCAAGCAAGGCACGGGCGCGGCCGAGCTCCGGATAGGCGTCGCCCATCTCGGCCTCCAGCGCCGGAACGAGTTTCCACATCACCGGCTCAGTCGCGCCGAGCAGGTGGGCGTGGCGCATGGCGCGGCGCATGATGCGGCGCAGGACATAACCGCGTCCCTCATTGGACGGGGTGACACCGTCCGCCATGAGGAAACAGGTCGAACGCAAGTGATCGGCAATCACGCGGTGACTACCCAGCGCATCGCCCTCGGCCTTAACCCCCAGCACATCCTCGCCGGCTCGGATCAGATTGGCGAAAAGATCGATGTCGTAGTTATTGTGTTTGCCCTGCAGGATGGCTGCAATGCGCTCGAGGCCCATGCCGGTATCGATCGACGGTTTGGGCAGATCGATTCGCTCCTCCTTGGAGCGTTGCTCGTATTGCATGAAGACGAGGTTCCAGATCTCGATGAACCGGTCTCCATCTTCATCCGGCGAACCGGGAGGGCCGCCCCAGATGCTATCGCCGTGGTCAAAAAAGATCTCGGAGCACGGACCACACGGGCCCGTATCGCCCATGGACCAGAAATTGTCGGAGGTGGAGATGCCGATAATGCGGTCATCGCTGAGACCTGCGATCTTCTTCCACAGCTGGCGGGCTTCATCGTCTTCCGAATAGACGGTGACGAGCAACTTGTCCTTGGGCAGCGCAAATTCACCAGTCACCATTTCCCAGGCATGATGGATCGCGCGTTCCTTGAAATAATCGCCAAAGGAAAAATTGCCGAGCATCTCGAAAAAGGTGTGGTGACGCGCAGTATATCCGACATTGTCGAGATCATTGTGCTTGCCACCGGCGCGGACGCATTTCTGTGAGGTCACTGCGCGAGGAATGTCTCGCGTTTCCTTACCGGTGAAGACATTCTTGAATTGCACCATGCCCGCATTGACAAACAACAGCGTCGGATCGTCCTGCGGGACGAGCGGGCTGGACGCGACCACTTCGTGTTCATTCTTGCCGAAATAGTCGAGGAAGGTGGCACGGATATCGCGCAGGCTTGCCATGTCAGGTCCATCAATCTGGTGCGGAGACATCGGAGCGGACGCGCCCGATATCGGGAAGACTTAAACAGAAAACGGGTATTTGGCCCCGCCAAACACCCGTTTAATCAAAACCCGCCTTGCGGGGCAATGCATGCCGTCAGCCTGAACGTTCAATCCCGTCGGTCTGACGTCGTTCTGCTCGGTGGCGTGACTAGCCCGCCACAGCCTCCTCATCCTCGGCGTCGGGACCGGTGAGCATCTCATCTGCCAGCAAGCCGGCATTGGCACGCACGCGATGTTCGATTTCAGCGGCGATATCCTCATGCTCGAGCAGGAATTTACGCGCATTCTCGCGCCCCTGACCGATACGCTCGGAATTGTAGGAATACCAGGAGCCGGACTTTTCGATCACATCGCCCTTGACGCCAAGATCGATGAGCTCGCCCATTTTGGAAATGCCCTCACCATAGAGAATGTCGAACTCGACCTCGCGGAAGGGTGGCGCTACCTTGTTTTTGACGACTTTCACGCGGGTCTGGTTACCGATGACCTCGTCGCGATTCTTGATCGCGCCGATACGACGAATGTCGAGACGGACGGAAGAATAGAATTTCAGCGCATTACCGCCGGTCGTGGTTTCCGGGGAACCGAACATCACACCGATCTTCATGCGGATCTGGTTGATGAAGATGACCAGGCAATTGGACTTGGAGATAGACGCGGTCAGCTTGCGCAGCGCCTGGCTCATCAGACGCGCTTGCAGACCTGGCAGGCTGTCACCCATCTCGCCTTCCAGCTCGGCCCGCGGGGTCAGGGCCGCAACGGAGTCGATCACCAGAATGTCCACGGCACCGGAGCGCACCAGAGTATCAGCGATTTCCAGCGCCTGTTCACCGGCGTCTGGCTGCGAGACGAGGAGCTCGCCGACATCCACACCCAGCTTGGCAGCATAGACCGGGTCCAGCGCATGCTCGGCATCGACAAAGGCAGCAACACCGCCCTTTTTCTGCGCCTCGGCAACCGTATGCAGGGCCAGCGTCGTCTTGCCCGAGCTTTCCGGACCGTAGATCTCGATGATCCGGCCCTTGGGAAGACCGCCAATGCCCAGGGCAATGTCCAGACCGAGGGAACCGGTCGAGATTTCCTCGATATCCATCGCCGGCTTCTGGCCCAGTTTCATGACCGAGCCCTTGCCGAATGCCTTGTCGATCTGACTCAGCGCTGCCTCAATGGCTTTTTGTTTATCCATCTCTTCGTTCTTCACGAGTCGAATCGCGCCCCTGCTCATAACCGTTTTCCCTATATTTCATGCCGCCGATCAGCGGGCAACCACGTTTGATGTACCAATTTTGTTCCCGGAACACAAGGAGAACATTTATGGTTAACAAAACGGAACAAAAACTGACTGTAAGCATCTGCTCCGCTCGCTCGCCCCGCTCCCGGTCACGTCGATTGGTGATTCAAAACCTAGGGAAACGGGGTGACAAAAACGGCCTCCCCGAAGATTCGCGTCTGCAGTTCGTCAGGCCTGTTCGCGGGCGCTGAGCTCTTCCTTCACCTTTTCCGCCAGCTGGGTAAGCGTGAAGGGTTTTGGCAGGAAAGAGATGTCCTGCTCCTCGGAGAGGGTCTTGGAAAACTGCTCCGCAGCATAGCCGGAGATGAAGACGATACGTGTATTCGTCAGCATGTCGCGGGCCTTCTCCAGTAGCCCAGGACCATCCAGCCCCGGCATGACAACGTCGGAGATGAGCAGGTCAAACGGCTCCTCCTCGTCCTCGAGGATCTCGTAGGCTTCCTCGCCATCCTCGGCCTCGGTGACGTCATAGCCCCGCTTGGCCAGGGTCTTGGCGGCAATATTACGCACAGCGTCCTCATCCTCGACCAGGAGGATGCGTCCCTTGCCGGACAGGTCTGCGGGGGTCGGTTCAACAGTCTTGGCAACCTCGACCTCAGCCAGCTCGACCTCTTCCTCTTCGGTCGGCTGATAGCCCGGCAGATAGATGGTGAAGGTCGTACCCTTGCTCACTTCACTGTCGGCAAAGAGAAAACCGCCGGACTGTTTGACGATGCCATAGACCGTTGCCAGGCCGAGGCCTGTACCCTTGCCGGCTTCCTTGGTGGTGAAGAACGGCTCGAAAATCTTGCCGAGCGTTTCCTTGTCCATTCCGTGGCCCTGATCCTCCACCTCGATCGCGACCCAGTCTCCCTCGCGCGGGTTCGGGGCACCCTGCTGTCGCACATCCTCGGCATCCAGCGATCGGGTCCGGATGATCAACTCGCCACCGCCCTGGTCACGCATGGCATCGCGCGCATTGGCGGCCAGGTTGATGATGGCGGTTTCCAGCTGGCCCTTGTCAGCCTTGATGAGCGGCACCTCACGGCCGTGAACAATGTCGAGCTTGACGGTTTCCTCTACGATCTGGCGCAGGAGAACAGAGACGTCAGAAAGCATGTCACCCACATCCAGCGTCTCGGTGCGGAAAGTCTGCTTGCGCGAAAAGGCCAGCAGTTTCTTCACAAGCCCAGCTGCCCGGGCCACGGTGGAATTGATCGCCTGCAGCTCTCCATAATCCGGGTCGCCCACCGGGTGGCGGTTGAGCAACTCATCGGTGTTCAGGCGGACCGCTGTCAGCAGGTTGTTGAAATCATGGGCGACACCTCCGGCCAGCTGGCCAACGGCCTGCATCTTGTTGGCCTGGGAGAACTGGCGTTCCATATCCTTCCAGCTGGTCACGTCGATGACATAGGCGACACGCTTGCCACCTCTCGCGGGGGCGAAAGCCAGGTGAACATAGGCCGGTTTCTCGCCCGCCAGCTTGGCTTCTGCCGGATCGCCACTGCCCGCCATGGCAGAGGAGAAAGCATCGGTTGCCGAGCGCCCGTCATCCCAGTCGAACATCTCACAGAAGTTGACGCCGGGGACGGCCCGTCCGCCTGTCAGCTGGACCAGGGCCGGATTCACATCCTCGATGATGGCCGTTTCCGGGTCCGCGCCGTCCAGACGCACCACGCCAAAGGGCGCACTGGCAAACATCTCGTCCAGCGTATGACCGGCAGCACGCCCCTCTCCCATCGCCTGGGCGACACCGGGAGGCGCTCCGGTAGCAGAAAGACCATACATGACAGCGCGGCCCATGGGTGGATCACCAGCGGCCCACTCAACCGCGATCGCGACCGGGCTTTCAATGCCGTCGCGTGCCTTCAGCCGGGCGTCGATACGGGACACGCCCTCGCCGCCACGGGTCTGCATCAGCGCGCGCGCACCGTCCCCGGCCAGGATCTCCGCCAGTCGCGGAAAATTCTCGCCGGGCTGCAGGCCCAGCCAGTCACGGAAAGTCGCATTGCCCATCGCGATCTCGCCATTGGCACGCAGGGAAAACAGCGCAACGGGAGCGTTCTGGGACCAGTCCGCAGCAGACGTTGCCGAACCACCACCAGCCTGCTCGACAGGCTGCAGACGCCAAAGCACGAGCCCGTCAGCCAGCGGGCGCGCTTCCAGACGGACGTTGAGAGTTTCCGTGTCGCCGACGGGCAGCGGCGGCAGGAGTTCACAAGCACCCTCACCACGCGCAGCAGCGCGCGCCAGACGATAAACCGAGCCATCGCCGCCACCGGCGCCCGCCCACAGGCGGTCAATCGTCGGCAGACCGAAACTCTGCCCAAGGGATCCCGCCGTCTTGGCCAGCTCGCGATAGGCGTCATTGCCCCAGCGCACAGCACCGCGGCGGTCCGTGATCAAAACCGGCTCCGGAAAACTGTCCATGGCGCCATATCCCAGCTCGGCGATGGACGGGACTCGATTGCGGATAACGGTATTGCGGATGCCACGACCGGCGGTCTCGCCAGCGGCGATGGTGTAGAGCACCAGAAAACTCGCCGCCGCCAGCCCCGAGAGATAGATGAAGCCCTGCCGACCGGCTTCAACCGGCGCGAAAACTGCAGCCAGCGCGGCGAGCACCACGATCAAGCCCAGCACCCAAAAGGTCACGCGACCAAAGGGCTTTTCCCAGAAGGATTTCGGGTTCTCAGAGTTCGAAACAGGCATTTCGGCCATGGGCGGCTCCAGCGCGAATCAAGTGCGGATGTGAGAGCTTACTCGCTCGGACGGTATTGTGCGCGTCCCGGGGATTGGGACAGGGACAGGACATAGCCGATCACGCGGGCAACAGCCTTGAAGTGATCGACGGGGATTTCTTCATCCAGCTCGGCGGTCGCATAAAGCGCGCGCGCCAGCGGCGGATCTTCAACAATGGGCACGTCATTATCCTTGGCCAGCTCGCGAATGCGCAGGGCCACCTCATCGACACCCTTGGCGACACAGATCGGAGCGGGCGTCTCGCCCTGCTCGTAATGCAGCGCGATGGCGTAGTGGGTCGGGTTGGTAATGACGACGGTGGAATCCGGAACGGCGGCCATCATGCGCTTCTGGGCGCGTTCCTGGCGAAGCTGGCGCAGCTTGGCGCGCACCATCGGATCACCTTCGGACTGCTTCAGTTCGTCCTTGATCTCACGGCGAGACATGCGGTTGCGCTTGATGAAAGTCTGACGCTGGTAAACATAGTCCAGTGCCGCCACCGCCGCGTAGACGATCAGCGCCGCGATCATCAGCTCAATGGCCGATTGCTGCACGACTGCGAGAATTGCAGTCACATCCATCAACGGCATGCCGGCCAGTATTTCCCGCTTGGGGTATATGACGATAAAAGCAGCGCCGGCAACCAGCACCATCTTGCCCAGGCCCTTGAAGAAATTCATCCAGGCTTCAGCGCCGAACACCCGTTTCGCGCCTTCGAATGGATTGATCTTGGACAGTTTGGGCTGGATCTTTTCAGTCGTGAACAGCAGTCCTTGCTGTACGTAATGCCCCGCAAACCCTGCGATAACGAGCAAGAGGACCGGAAACGCGACCGCTATCACAACTTCCTGGGCGGTCTGCTGCATCATCGTCATGATCGCTTGCGGGTTCAGTGAAAATTCGTGGGCCCTGGCGAAATAAGCCTGCATCGTCCCGGCCATGTTCTGCATCATCGCCGGAAGCAGAAAGCCGATCAGGGCCAGGCCGGATGCCAGGATGAACCAGCCAGGTATTTCCTGGGATTTGGCGACATCACCTTTCTTGCGCGCGTCATCCAGCCGCCGCTGTGTCGGTTCTTCTGTCTTCTGACTGTCGTCTTCGCCTTCGGCCATGAACCGGTCTCCGCTAGTTCAGCTCGATGGCGAAACGCTGCATGCGCTCCAGCCAGACGGCGCTCATCGCGCCCAGCGCGATCGTGAAGATGAAAAGCCCGACCATGATGTTGGCGGGCATGGCGATGAAAAAAATCTGCAATTGCGGCATCAGTCGCGAGAGCACACCCAGCGCCAGGTAGAAGATCAGCCCATAGACGATCAGCGGCGCGGCCAGCTGGACCGCGATGCGGAAAGTGTCGACAAACGCGCCCAGCGCCCATTGCCCGGCATCGGTCATCGACGGCATGTCTCCGGGAGGGAACAGCTCGTAGGAATTATGCGCCGCCATCAACAGGAGGTGATGCAGCCCTGTCGTGAACAGGAGCGCAATGAAAACCAGGTTGAGGAAAGTCGCCATGATGGCACCCTGAGTGCCCTGGGACGGGTCGAAACTCTGGGCCATGGCGAGGCCGCTCTGCATGCCGATGATCTGGCCGGCAATAGCCGCTGTCGCCATGAAGATTCGGGCCATCGCGCCAATCATTAGGCCGATCAGCACTTCGGTCATCACCAGCCCTGCCAGCGGCAGGGGCTGGGTCGGCATCGCCGGCAGCATGGGCGCCACAATCGGCCCCATCACCAGGCAGACCAGCAGGGCAAAGGCCAGGCGGATCGGCACCGGAGTGGACGGCTCTCCAAAACCGGGCATGAGCATGAGGATCGCACCGAGACGGGCGAAAACAAGACCTGCGGCGAACACGAGCTCGGGCAGGACAGCGGTCATGGATTGGCGATCCGGTCGGTGATGGTGATCATGAACCCGCCGAGCAGCGCCCCCATGAGCGGCAGGAAGATCAGCAGCGCGATAAAGATGGCAATGATCTTGGGAACAAAGACCAGGGTCATTTCCTGGATCTGGGTCAGGGCCTGGAACAAGGCGATGGTAATGCCAACCGCCAGGCCGGTGATCATGATCGGTGCCGACATGGCCAGCATCAGCCAGATTGCCTCTCGGGCATAGTCGAGGACTTCAGGTCCGGTCACCGTGTGCGCGCCTTCTGCAGCGAGAGAATCGATTAAAGTTAATTATCTTTACGATTCCTCTAACCCCGTTAAGAAAGAGTCAATTCTGGTAAATACGGGGAACCCCTGACATGCGTATTCGCGACCTTCTTGTTGGCGTCAGCGCCATCACTCTCGCCACTGCCTGCACACCGGCCAGCGACGATGCGGGACAGGTCCCGGCACCGGCTGATAACTCTGCGGAAAATGCTGAAAGCACGACGCAATCCGCGTCCGACGAGCAGACCGAGACCGATCGCCTCTACGCTTTCTTCCAGGACGCCTTCGAGGACGAAATCGCGCGCTCGCCGCTGGGCCAGACCTATCTGGGCATGACCGACGACATGGAGGCCTATGGCCAGTGGGATGATGTCTCCGAGGAAAACTACCGCGCCGGCCTGCAGCGCGAGGCTGACCGCATTCGTCGCATGAACGAGGAATTCGACTACGAGGCACTGACCGAACAGGCGCAGGTTTCCTGGCGTTTTGCCGAGTTCATCGCCGCCAACAACCAGCAACAGTCCGAGTTCTGGGATCACGGTTATATCTTCACCCAGTTCTTCGGCCCGCACTCCGATATGCCGAGCTTCATGATCGGCTTTCACGCAGTACACACGGCAGAACATGCCGAGGCCTATATCAGCCGCCTCACCGGCATGGGAGAGCGCCTGAATGCACTGGCTGCCCAGGCCGACGCGCGCGCAGAACAGGGCGTGCTGCCGCCATCTTTCGCCTTCCCGGTCATCATCGAGACGGCGCGCGGGTTCGTTACAGGTGCCCCCTTCGATGACAGCGACGAAGACAGCCCGCTGCTTGCGGACTTCCGGCGCAAGATCGAACCGCTGGAAATCTCCGACGAGGACAAGCAGGCCCTGGTCGACCGCGCCATCGAGGCGCTGACCACCAGCGTCGGCCCGGCTTACGAGAACTTCCTGGCGATGATGGATCGTCACGCGGCGCTTGTGGGTGATCGTGCGGAAGGCGCCTGGTCCCTGCCCGAGGGTGAGGCCTTCTACAGAAGCCAGCTGCAGAACTACACGACCCGCACCGACATGACGGCGGAAGACATCCACCAGATCGGCATGAGCGAGATTGAGCGCATCCACGCGGAAATGCGCGCCATCCAGGAACAGGTCGGGTTCGAGGGCTCGCTGCGCGATTTCTTCGACCATCTGCGTGAGAGCGAGGAGTTCTACTACCCGTCCACGGATGAGGGGCGCCAGCGCTATCTGGACGAGGCCACGGCCATGATCGACCAGATGATGGAAGCCGCTCCGGAATATTTCGGCCGCCTGCCCACGGCTCCGCTGGAAGTTCGTGCGGTGGAGCAATACCGCATCGCAACCGCGACCGGCGCCTTCTATGAAACCGGTTCGCTCGATGGCACCCGTCCTGGCCGCTATTACGTCAATCTGCAGCACATGGACGCGCAGCCCGTCTACCAGATGGAGAGCCTCGCCTATCACGAAGGTGCTCCGGGTCACCATTTCCAGCTGAGCCTGGCCCAGGAACTGGAAGGCGCGCCGATGTTCCAGCGCACGACCTGGTATTCCGCATACGGCGAAGGCTGGGCGCTGTACTCTGAGCGCCTGGGCAAGGACATGGGCTTCTTCACCGACCCCTACCAGGATTTCGGTCGCCTCTCCTATGAGGTCTTCCGCGCGGCCCGCCTCGTCGTTGACACCGGCATTCACCACTATCAGTGGGACGAACAGCGTGCGATCGACTTCATGATGGAAACCACGCCGATGCCGCTGGGCGACATCACGCCGGAAGTGCGCCGCTACATGGTGTGGCCGGGTCAGGCTGTCTCCTACAAGATCGGCATGAACACGATCATCGATCTGCGCCAGCGCACCATGGACGCGCTGGGCGATGATTTCGACTGGGGCGAGTTCCACGATGTGGTTCTGTCCAACGGCTCCGTGCCGTTGACCCTGCTCGAGGAAAATGTCGACGCCTACATCGCCGCCAAGTTGGCAGCGCAATAACGCAGACCAACCCGGCGTCTTGCCATCGCAGGCGCCGGGCTCCACGTTCTGCGATACACCAAGCTTCACTGAGGGGAACCAGATGAGCTATCTCAAACACCTGACACTCGGCGCCTCCGTCGCCGCCTTGCTGGCCGCCTGCAGCCAGCCGGAGGCCGCTGACGACCAGAACGCCGCCACGAATGCACCGGCGGAAACCGCTGCCGAGGCCGAGACCCAAACGGCTGCCAACGAGGCTGTCGAAACCGAGAGTGATCGCCTTAACGCCTGGTTCCAGGAGGTTTTCGACCAGGGTGTCGCTGAATCGCCCATGTACCAGACCTTCCTGGGCATGAAGACCAATTACGACCAGTGGGATGACCCGTCCCCGGAAGAACAGCTGCGCCAGTACGAACAGGGTCGTGAACAGCATCAGTACATGCTGGACAATTTCGACTTTGATGCGCTGGACCGTTCCGCCCAGATTTCCTGGCGCCTGGCCGAGTACAACAATGCCCGCGCCGAAGCCGGTCGCCAGTGGTGGGATCACGGTTATACCTTCACACCGCGTTCCGGTCCGCACATGAATGCGCCGACTTTCCTGATCAACAATCACCGTGTTGATACGGCGGAAGATGCGGAGGCCTATATCGGCCGTCTGCGCAATATGGGCGCCTATATGGACCAGCAGATCGCGAACTCCCGCCGCTCTGCCGAGCTGGGTGTCTACACGCCCCGCTGGACCTACCAGCCGATGATCGCGACCTCGCGCAACATCGTCACGGGTGCGCCGTTCGACGAGAGCGGGGAAGACAGCCCGCTGATGGGCGATTTCCGCCGCAAGGTCACCGCGCTGGAGCTGGGCGAGGAAGAGACCAACCGCCTGCTGGCGGAGGCCTCTGCCGCACTGACCGAGGTCGTCGCCCCGGTCTATGGTCGCCTGATTTCCCTGTTCGAGGAACAGGAAGCGGTTGCCAGCGAGGATGACGGTGTCTGGAAACACCCGCAGGGCGGCGAGTACTACAACCACCTGCTCAACGGCTATACGACGATGGATATCTCCGCCGAGGAGATCCACCAGCTCGGCGTCGCCGAGGTCGAGCGCATTCACAATGAAATGCGCGCCATCATGACCCAGGTCGGTTTTGAGGGCTCGCTGCAGGAATTCTTCGAATTCATGCGCACGGACGAGCAGTTCTACTATCCCAACACGGATGAGGGCCGCGAAGCCTACCTGGCCGACGCCACGGCAATGATCGACACCATGGTCGAGACGCTGCCGCAGATGTTCAACCGCTTCCCGCAAGCGGAACTGGAAGTGCGCCGCGTCGAGCCCTTCCGTGAGGCCGCCGCCGGCAAGGCCTTCTACCAGCGCCCCGCTGCCAATGGCTCCCGCCCGGGCATCTATTACGCAAACCTTCGCGACATGGCGCAAATGCCGACCTACCAGATGGAAGCCCTCGCCTATCACGAAGGCGCGCCGGGTCACCACATGCAGCTGGCCATCATGCAAGAGCTGGAGGGCATTCCGGCCTTCCGTCGGTTTGGCGGCTACACGGCCTATACCGAGGGCTGGGGCCTTTACACAGAGTATTTCCCGCTGGAATTCGGCTTCTACTCGGACCCGTATTCCAACTTCGGTCGCCTGGCTATGGAGCTGTGGCGCGCTTGCCGCCTGGTGGTCGATACCGGCCTGCACCATAACCAGTGGACGCGCCAGCAGGCTGTCGATTATCTGATGGAAAATACGCCGAACCCGGAAGGCGATGCGATCAACGCGATTGACCGCTACATCGTCTTTGCCGGCCAGGCCACGGCCTACAAGATCGGCATGCTGGAAATCCTGCGCCTGCGCGGCATTGCCGAGGAAGAGCTGGGCGAGGATTACGACATCCGTGAATTCCACGACGTCATCCTGCGTGAAGGCGCCTTGCCGCTTTCGATCCTGGAAGAACAGGTCCGCACCTACATCGCCGAGACCGGCGAATAACACCGCCGGCACCCCGTATGATTGGGCCGTACTGATTTTGATCAGTGCGGCCCTTTCGCATTCAACTCCTGTTTTTCCCGGAGGAGCGAAGCGAGTTCCGGGACCTACCACTTGGCAAGCTAGAACTCGTTCGTAGGCCCCGGCACAAGGCCGGGGGAAAATGGATTGTGACCTTGGTCAGTGATATCGAACCAAAGGTCTTTCCATCCCGGATTGCCATCCTCGATCAGATTGAATTTCCACGCACGCGGATAGCGCTTGATTTGCTGCTCCCTCCGCCACGCGGCCTCCCAGTGGTCATGGGGCTCGAAATAGACGAGTTGGTTGATCGAGTACTTCTTTGTGTGACCGCGCAAAAAACCTGTTCGGTGCTCCCACACACGCCGCACCAGGTCTTTTGTCCGACCGGTGTACAGTGCGCCGCGCGGACGGCTTGCCATGACGTAGACTGTCTCGTATGCGTCCATCACGAATTTATACCATAGGCTGCATATTATTCACTCACTACTAAATAGACAATATCGCTAAAAGGCTGCTCCGGACGGAGCGGCCTTTTTTCAACAACAAACGAGGGGCCGGTGGTTCTGAGCCGGCCCCTCGTTCTCACCCTCTCCCTCCCCAAAAGAAGAGGGTGTTTCACGGCACTCACTCCTCGAACGGATCCGAGAAGGCTTCTTCTGCGGTGAAACTCGTATCGGTGAAGCTCGACATGAAGGCGACCAGCGCGGCGACATCCTCAGCGTCCAGGTCAAAGCGCTGGATCGGCGCACCGGCATTGTTTCCCTGACGCAGGAGATTGCTGGTCTCGCCATTGTCCTGGACGCCGGTGGCGTAGAAATCGACCACCTCCTCCAGCGTGTCGAAACGGCCATCATGCATGTAGGGCGCTGTCAGTTCGACATTGCGCAGGCTGGGTGACTTGAAATCATCGTCTCCAGTCGCCCCGACGCCGACAACAGTCGCATCCAGACCGATATTCTGGGGTGGCCTGACATAGATCTGGGCATTGGTCTGATGACACTGGTTACAGCCCATCGTCTGGATCGGCGGCAGTCCGGCCTGGGCAAGATCCGCGGCATCAACCGGCTGGAACAGTGCCATGCCGTGCAGCTCCTGCTGGGTCAGACGGCCAACAAAATCCGGCGTGTTGGCGTTCGGGTTGTCGCCGATCACCGCTGTGTCGAAATCGGACTGGTAACTCACCATGGCCCGCTGGAACTGCGCCAACGCCAAGCCGATCCGCTCCGCGGTGACCTCATCATCGCCGAAGGCCGCCTCGAACAGCGGTGGGTAGAAGGCGAGGTTTTCCACCGTGGCCACGGCATTGGCCAGGGTATTGCCCATCTCGACGGGAGACTGGATCGGTCCCAGCGCCTGGTCTTCCAGACTGTCCGCGCGCTCGTCCCAGAACATGTTGCCCCGGCGATAAAAGCGCGCATTGGCGATGTGCGGCGCATTGCGATCAGTGATCTGTCCGTCAAAACCCGTAGAGAACTGGCTGGGCTCGCCGAAGCTGAACGCCTGCACATGACAGCTCGAACAGGAGACGGTGCCATTCACGGACAGGCGTGTGTCATAGAACAGGACCCGGCCCAGCGTCGCGCCTTCATTGGTGAGGGGGTTATCGTTCGGCGTATTATCCGTCGCCGCGATGTTGTTGTTTCCGCCCTCGCGAAAGTGCAGCGGCGTATCATCCTGCGAATAGGCGATATAGTCGAACGGCATTCCCGGCAGGTCCGGCGCACTTGTGGTGGACGCGCGGATGATGACCAGGCTGACGGTCTTCACGGCATCTTCGCCGGAACCATTGCTGGCGGTCAGCGTGGCGGAGAAGACACCGGCTGTGGTCGGCCGTCCGACCAGGGCACCGTTTTCCACGGCCAGACCCGGCACAGGGGTCACCAGTTCGATTTGGATATCCAGCCCGTTACCGGACGGATCCTCAAACTGCCCGGCCCATGAAGCCGGATCGAAATTCACGGCCTGGTCGACCGCAAATCGCAGTCCCGCGAGCCCTGCCAGTGAGCGCACATCATGATCAGGCTGGATGAAGATCGTGAACTGGTCACTCGCCGTGAGGCCCATCGGGTCACTGGCGGTAATCGTTGCCGTGACATTGACCTCCCGGTCCGGCGTGCCGGCAATGTTCGTTCCCTGCACGTCCAGCCCCGTATTGGCCGGCGCCAGCGTGACATCATAACTCAGCGTATCACCGTCCGGGTCCGAGAACGTCGTGCCGCCCTGGGTCGGATCGTAGATAAATTCCTCACCGATCGTGGCGGCCTGGTCCAGATTCGCGTTCGCGACAGTCGGCGCAGAATTGGTGTTCTGACCGCCTCCTCCGCCACCGCCTGTCCCGCCGGTTGACGTGGATCCGCCACCTCCGCCGCCACAGCCCGTCAACGCGATAACACAAGAAATGATGATGCTTCCCAGTTTCAGCCCCTGGGTCGGCTTACCCGTCGCTTGCGCGAACATGTACTCACTCCTGTCCCGCCCCCGCGGTTAGGTTTTCCCTCGCAGAGTAGAACGGGACGCCGGAGAGAACCCCGTCGCGAAAAAGTGAGAAACCTTAGAAAGAAAAACGGCCGCTCGATCGAGCGGCCGTCCAAACGTCTGACTTCACGCCGTTAAATCGGCATGCGGAGAATTTCCTGATAGGCTTTGACCACCTGGTCCCGCACCGCAACGACGGTTTCCAGCGTGACTTCGGCAGCAGACACAGCCGTTACGACATCCACCAAATCCGCCTGACCAACGACGGAGGCGGCTGAGGCTTGCTCGGCGCCCTGAATGGTGCCCTGGGCCTGGGAGATAGAGTCCATGACCAGCCCGGTAAAGTCGACATTGTCGCTTCCACTTGCAGCGGCCGAACCGCTGCTCATCGCGTCCTGCGCCGCGCGCATGGTCTGCTGATAGGCCTGGAGGCCTGAAGGATCAATGGCCATGAGTTTCTACTCCCTGGGGGCCAGCGCCAGCGTTTAGCGGCGCAGAAGGTCCAGCGTACGCTCGAGCATGCGCCGGTGATTTTCGATCATGTTGAGGTTGGCTTCATAGCTGCGCATCGCTTCGCGCATGTCCGCCATCTCGATGAAAGTGTTGACATTGGAATACATGACATAACCATCTGCATTCGCGGCCGGGTGGTCCGGCTCGTGACGCAGGGTGAACTCTGAATTGTCGTGCACAGCGTCCGTCATGCGGACCATGCTCATTCCGGTGGCGCGGTCCAGCTCGGCCTCGAAAACCGGGAGCTGGCGGCGATAAGGTTCCCCGCCCGCTTCACGCGACGTAGAATTCACATTCGCAATATTTTCCGAAATGATGCGCATGCGCGCGGACTGGGCTCGCATGCCCATCGCGGAAACCATCATCGAATCGCGAGGATCAGCCATGGCTTATCCCTTTCCCGCCTATGTCGGTGTCCGGATCGCGGTCCGGATCAGGCCGAGGCTTTTCTGATAGAGGCTGAGGGCGGATTCGTAACGCATGCGCGTTTCATTCGCCTTGACCATCTGTTCTTCCAGGACAACGGAATTGCCGTTGATCGTCGTTTCACTGTCCGGAGTATCCTGGGTCGACCAGGTCCGCGCAGACGTGTCCACAGGAGCGGTTCCGGACATGTGACCATCGCGCGTGGTGCGCAGACGCATGCCGTTGGCGCTGCGGCGCTGGCTCATCACTTCGCTGACGGTGCGCTCGAATTCGGCGCGGTCGAGGTCCTGAGCGACAAAACCCGGCGTATTCGCATTGGCGACATTGTTGGCAATGACGCGCTGGCGTTCCGAGCTGAAGTTCATTTCCTGTCGAAGGAGTGCCAAGAGGGGCACATCATCGGGCCGCATGAGCGAATCCCCTTAATAACCTGTGACTAGGCTGCGCCCGCACGGTTAACGAGGGTTTAACCGGCGCACCGCAAAAGACGGATATCCCATGACTCAGCAGGCGATTTGCCGGTTTCGGTGACGGTTACGATGGATATGACGCAATACTTCCTCGCACTCGTTGTGCTGGCCGGCTTGCTGGGGGCATTCGGCCTCCTGGCCATGGCGATACAGAGGGGCTGGATTTTCAACCAGTTGACCGGTCTGACCCGCATGGTCGCCATCGATGACCGGCGCCTCAAAGTACGCGAGAGCTTGATCATCGACCCGCGTCGGCGCCTGGTAATTCTCCAGGCCGATGACGAGGAACACATCGTGCTTCTGGGCGTGGAAAGCGAGACCGTCATCAAATCCCAGCCGGCCAAGCCGGTCCCCAGCCGTGCGGAGATGCCGTGATGCGCAAAGGCTTCTGGCTTACTTTTGCTCTCTTCGTTATCGGCCTGATGATGCTCCTGGGCGCCGGCGGCGCCGAAGCGCAGAGCGTGACCATCGACACCGGTTCTGAAGGCGAGCTGACCGAGCGCGTGCTGCAACTGATCGCGTTGATCACAGTGCTGTCGCTGGCGCCGTCGATCGTCATCATGACGACGAGTTTCGTGCGGATTGTCGTGGTCCTGTCGCTGCTGCGAACCGGCCTTGGCCTGCAGCAAAGCCCGCCCAATGCGGTTCTGGTCAGCCTGTCACTCTTCCTGACCGCCTTCATCATGGCACCGGTCTTTACCGAGTCCTACAATGAGGGCATCGAGCCGCTGTTGAACGACCAGATCGAGCTGACGGAAAGTTTCGAACGCACATCCGGGCCGCTGAAGACCTTCATGCTCAGCCATGTACGCGAGGATGATCTCGAGTTGTTCATCAACATGTCCCAGGACCCGATCCCGGCCACGCCGGAAGAGACGTCATTCTGGGTCGTTACGCCTGCCTTCATGATCTCGGAACTCAGGCGCGCGTTCGAAATCGGCTTCCTGCTCTTCATCCCCTTCCTGATCATCGACCTGGTCGTCGCCTCCATCCTGATGTCGATGGGCATGATGATGTTGCCACCGGTCGTGATCTCCCTGCCCTTCAAGCTGATCTTCTTCGTGCTGGTGGATGGCTGGAGACTGGTGACCGGCTCGCTGGTGCAGAGTTTCGGGACATTACCAGGTTAGATCGGCACCTCGGGGGAGATGAGCAATGTCTGACCAGATAAGTGACCAATCCCGTCCGCTCTCCATCAAGTTGGAACTTGGGATGGCAATCTTCTGGTTTCCCGTCTTCTTCTGTAGCTTTCCTGTTTTTGTTGGTTTTCCGGACAACTTGGTTGTCTATTTCAGCTAGGCTGCCCTTGCATACACAGCGTTCCGTGTAGCTGTCCGTTTCTTAGAGCCCTTGATGGGAACGGAATTTCGCTGCTGGAAATGGGTGCCGATTGTCATACTCGCGGGAACAGCCGCAGCCCTGGCCGCGTACATGCTTGCCACACTGTTTGGGTGGCCAGCCGATCTTGTGTATTTCGGCGTTTTCGTAATGTCCGTATGGGTAATGCTCGCACCGCTCATCATCTGACGGCGGCGCAGGTCTCAAGGAAGAGCTTTGGAAAATGGCCTGCGCTCTAAGCCCCGCCGCCATCAAATCGCCGACGGAAGGGCTCCATGAAGGCGTCCAGCGTGTCGATACCGGCGATCTGGCCAGCCAAGTCGTTGAAGCGGACATTGCCGGCAGGCAGCGAGTTGTCCGTCAGCAGCTCGAAGGCCGCAGCCTGGTCGGTCAGGTCCATGGCCGCACCATAACGCTCACCCAGACGCGCAGAGCTGTCACGGTCCTCGGAGAGCGAATAGGCAATGGCAGCGCGCATGAGATCATTCTGTTCGGACGGGGTCAGCGGCGCTGGATTCTGGTAGCGATCAGCCAGGATGCGCTCGAGGCGGCGGCCCGTGGCCGGCCAGTCGCGGTTTTCCCAGGCGATGTCGGCACGCAGGCGAATGGCTTCGGGGCTGGTATCGCCGGCAATCAGTTCCAGCGCGGTATCCGCGCGTCCCAGCTCTGACAGCGCGCGCGCTTCCAGAAGGTAACGCTCATTGACCAGCTGACGCGGCAGACCGGCGACCCGGGAGCCCTGGATCGTGCGCATCGCGTCTTCATAACGATGGTCCATCAGGTAGACGACGGCCAGATCGGTGGCGACACGCGCACGGGCGAGCGGTTCGCGCAGACGATTGTCGACCTGGTGCTGCAGCAATTCCGAGGCCGGGTCCAGCAGGTCAAAGGCGATCAGCCGGTCGGCAAGGCGGCGGATCATGCGATCACCATCCGTACCAATCGGCGCGAGGTGCTGGTATTGATAAAACAGCGCGACGGCCTCTACAGGATCCATGCGATCCGCCTCACCGTCCAGGAAGAGACGGCGGAAGGTCGAATTCATGTCGTCGAAGATCCGGCGACCGGCTTCATTGTCTTCGAAACGGGTCTGGCCGCGCGCCATCACCTCCAGACCCAGACCAAACTCGCCGGCCGAAACATACAACTCGCCCAGCGTCCGGATCGTGTCGGATTCAATGCTGTCCCCGCGCCAGCGGAAACGCAGGTTTTCCAGGTCATCAATCGCCTGTTCGCGCGTGATCTGCTCAGCCGCCAGGCGCGCCCGGGTGAGTTCGTAGATGGCGCGGGCCTCCATGGGCGGATTACCCGATTGTGCCAGCACTTCGAGCTGCTCGATTGCGCTGTCCAGATTGCCGCGCGCCTCGTCCAGTCGGGCCGCGACATAGGCGGCATCCAGCTGGGTCTGCTCGTCCGGCTCACCGGCCTCAATGGCGTGGAGATGCTGTTCCGCCGCAGCGTAGTCACCCAGTTCCAGCGTCGCGCGGGCGAGTGCCGCCTCGTAACGCGCCTGCCAGACCGGCGGGTAAAAATAGGCCGCATCAGCGCCAGCACCAAGGCGGCGGCGGGCATCTTCCCAACGTTCCTGCTCAACCGCGATAAGGCCGCGCCACATGTCGGTCGCCGGATCAGCCACGAGCCCGGCATTGGACAGATAGGCCTCGGCATCATCCAGGCGGTACAGCATATAGCTGGCGACCCCGCGCATGGCACGGATGTGATGGTCGGCACCCAGCTCGGGTTCATTGCTGACAGCCAGGTTGAGCATGCCAAGCGTTTCGGGGGCCAGGTTGTTGGCCAACAGAAAGCGCGCCAGGGTAATATGCCCGTCCGGCCCGTTTTCCATGGCTGCACGCCGCAGGCGGTCAGCCCACTCATCAGCGAAATAGCCCTCGCCACGCCAGTTATCGAAATCCATCAGCGCCGGAGACGCGATATTGGCGAGAACGGAGCTACCACCCTGCGAGCGACTGCCGTCGCTCGATGGCGTCAGGTCAAGCCCTTCGGGGCGCCCGATAATGGCGCCGGCCCCGTTGATCGAGATCAACAGATCCTCTGCCAGCGCCTCTACCGCAGCACCTTGTGCTGAAGGCAGCAGAGCTCCGCCAACAAAGGCGCGACGGGACGCCAGCCCCTGGACCGGGCCATCCGCTGTTATCACACCGAGGCGATCGCCCACGACTGGATCATCGACCCATCTCACCGCGCTCGGAGCCGTCAGACCAACGAGAATCCGCCCCAGACGTCCACGACGGGCATCGCGGCGGACATTGACCGGGCGCGGCGGGGAATCAATACGCTCAGAGAAAACAACCGCCCACTCATCGCCCTCCAGGCGGGCCTCTGCCTGGGTTGTCTCGGGAACCTCCAGGCGCGCAGCGACAAAATCCTCACCGCGCACAATCTGATAGCCCTGGACATGACGGCGATCGCGGTGCCCGAGCTCGTTCAGGTCGAGATCGGCGGCGGCGTCAAAGACGATCCAGATCGCGCGACCGCGACGGAAGACCGACGCGCCCACCGGACCGGCCCAGGTAAATTCGGTGCGCAGGTCACCATTGAACTCCGTAACAGCGACATGCACCACACCGTCTTCAGGCACGGGATCGCGATCGGGTTCAAAGGGCGCATCCGGCAGTTCGGTGACATCTTCCAACCCGTCTTCGGCAAAGCTGTCGAAACGGTCCTCGGCAAGCGCGGTCTCACCGGCATAGCCTTCGGGGGCTGGCTCGAAGCCGGAATCATCCGCCTCCTGCTGCTGGTTTTCCGGGATCAGCTCTGCCAGCTGGGCCAGCAAGGCCTGGGTGTTGTCAGCGTCCGGATCGACCATATCGATAGAAACCCGACCATCCTCGCTCCAGGCGCGGGCACGGATGCCCTCTTCCATGACCAGGCGCAGCACCCATTCATCGCCTTCCCGACGCCCTGAGGCATTGCGAAGAAAACGCGGCGGGGACCCAGCCAGCCGGGCCAGATCAATTTCGGCCGGACGCGAGAATCGCACTTCGGCAACATTGTCATTCTGGCGGATTGCGTAATCGACCATTTCCGGCCAGATCAGTTCAACCCGGGTGTATTCCGTCGCCTGACCGACCCGCAGTTCGACCGGCAGCGGCGGAACCGGTGGTGGGCCTTCCGGCTCGGCATTGGCCTCTTCCAGCGCCAGTCGCTCGGCTTCAACGGCCGCATCGATCTCGGCCTGCTCGCGCGGCGAGACGATATCAGCAGGCGCGGGTGCACCTCGCGGCACGATATCGATAGCGATGTGATCATAGCTCGCAGAGGTATGGGTATCCGCCTGGCCGTTAAGCGCGATACGCAATGTTCGACCATCCGGATCGAGTCTCGCGCGCGCGGCGACACTGCCAAGTTCGTCAACCAAATCAGCGACATCGGCGGAAATTGGCTCGCTGAGCGCGGCGATCAGAACCGTGTGTTCGATGTCGACATCAGCCGTCGGAAGGCTGTCCTGATAGCTGTCGGGATAGTCCAGAATCAGACGCACATTGGCACCCGCCCGCTCGACACGGATGTCAGCGGGCGCCTGGGCCAGAGCCGGTGTGCTGAGAACGAGCGCCAGCGCGGCTCCACAGAGAAGACGGTGCTGTCTAACTCTCTTCGGCAAGCCGGGCCTCCAGCTCATCCAGGGTTTCGGGCAAATCGCCTCGGCTCGCCATCAGCTGGGTGAGCGTCGCCGCTTCATTCGGCTGCATCTCGGCCAGGATCGGCGCGAATTTGCGCTCTGACATCTGCGACGCGATTTGCAGCTGCACCTGCGGGTCGAGCGCGGAAAAACGTGTGGCCGCGCCAGCTGCATCATTGTCAGCCATGGAACTGTACCAGTTGATGATACGGGTCATGTCCCGCTCTTCCATGTCATCGAGCTGGCCGAACAGCACATTGATCTCGTTGCGCAGGTTCTCCAGCTCGGCAATACGGTCATCAACGCGCTGTTCCATCGCGAGCATCATGGCCTCGCGGGTATCCAGCTCCGCTTCGCGGGTATCGAGTTCATCGCGACGATCGCGGAGCGCCCGGAGTACATCCTCTTCCTCGCCGCTGCGCACGCGATTGGCGAGGCGCTGCTGGAAGGCAGAATTGACGTCGGGAACCTCCGCCAGCGGCTGTTCCGGTTCAGCGTATTCATCGTCGGCCTGGTCATCATCCTGACCAGCCTCTTCCGCAGGCGGCGCGGCCTCCATCGCCACGGCTTCAGCTGTGAAGAAGTCGATGGCGTTGTTGGTGACCGAGATCGCTTTCAGACCGAACAGACCGCCGGCCAGAATTGCGATGATTGAGAAGAGGCGGATCGGCTGAGCCATGATCTTACCTTACATCCTTGAGATCATTGAGAACCGAGGAACCCGCGCCCTGCGGGAAAATGTCCGCGGCTCGCTTGCGTGCCGGGCGACGTGTCATGCTGTCCGCCGATCGGTCGGCCTTGCCCGTCATCAGGCGAAGCTCGTCGGACAGGGCTCGTGCGTCCTGGACGCGCCGCTCGAGAATGTCACCATTCTCGCGGGTGGCACGCTCCAGCGCCGCAAGCGCAGCACGTGCACGATCTGTCGCATCATTGAGCTGAACGACTGACTCACGCACACCATCCTGGCCCGTCTTGAGCGCATTCAGACGGCGATCCACGCGCCAGCACATGATGACAGCCAGCAGCAGCAAACCTGCGACGACACCTTCGAATACCAGTCCAGCCAGGGTCATGAGAACCTCATCATTGCGCGCTTGGCCCCCGGCGAGAGCGGTCCGCTCAGACGCAGGGCAACATTATGTCCGATACGACCCATACGGCCGCGGGTCAGGGGTACGGAACCGCAACGCAGTTCCACTTCACTCATCGGTGACGCATCCAGGAAGAGCGTGTCACCGACCTTGAGATCGGCAACGGTTCCCAGCGAAACCTTCTGTTCGTCGAGGACAGCGTGAACTTCCATCTTGGTAGACCACAGCTCGGTTGCCAGGTGACCTTCCCAGATATTGTCGCGTCCAAATTTCTCACCCATAAACTGCTGCAGCAGCATTTTACGAATGGGTTCCAGCGTGGCGTAGGGCAGCATCAGCTCGATGCGTCCGCCGCGGTCTTCCATGTCGATGCGCAGTTTGACCAGAATGGCCGCATTGGCCGGGCGGGCGATCGCCGCAAAACGCGGGTTCGTTTCAACACGCTCGAGATCGAAATCCACCTCGGTCAGCGGCTGGAATGCCGCCTTCGCGTCTTCCAGGACCACTTCGATCATGCGCTGCACCAGCATGCGCTCGATCGTTGTGTAGGGACGCCCCTCGATGCGCATCGCCGACGTGCCCCGGCGACCGCCGAGCAGAACATCCACGATGGAATAGATTAGGTTGGAGTCGACCGTCAGCAGACCGTAATTGTCCAGCTGCTGCGCACGGAACACCGCCAGGATCGCCGGCAGCGGGATCGAGTTGAGGTAGTCTCCGAAACGAATGGAAGAGATATTGTCGAGGGAGACCTCGACATTGTCCGAGGTGAAATTGCGCAGCGAGGTCGTCATCAAACGCACGAGGCGATCAAAGACGATCTCGAGCATCGGCAGGCGCTCGTAGGAGACCAGTGCCGAATTGATAATAGCCCTGATACCGGACTTGTCCGCCCCGTCATCATCAGACAGGGAGAAGCCCAGAAGGCTGTCAATTTCATCCTGGTTGAGGATGCGCTCGGGGCCACCGCCGACGGTCGGGAGGTCCTGTTCGTCCTCCTCGGCGCCAACCATGGCTTCCCATTCGGACGCAAGATCAAGGTCATCGCCGTCTTCGGCCATGGCCTCCCATTCTGCGGCCAGGGCATCCTGGTCCATTGGATCGTCTTCAGACATTCTCGCTTGCCTTAATCAACAATCATAAATTCTTGAATCCACACGGCGTCGACCTGTGCAGGTTCGATGGCAAGATTCACTCTCCGGAGCAATTCCAGTCGTACACGATGCATGCCGGCAGAGCCGTAGAGATCGTCCTCGCGCAGCTCGCGCAGGAAGACGATGAACTGGTCCATGATCGGGTCGACATGCTCTTCGAGGATTGGCCCCAGATCGTCGCGGGACGATTCAAAGGTCAGCTTGAACTGGACAATGACAGGACGGCCATCCACAGCACGAATATTCGTGGTGATGGTCTCTTCCGTGCCGTCGCCGTCACGCAGGTCGTAATAATATACTTCGTCGGAATGATGCGCGTCGGCGCTCTCATAGCCACCTTCTTCGCCATGCTCGCCTTCGGCGACAGCGTGTTCGTCGTCACCACCGGACAGCAGAAAAAAGGCAGCAGCAGCGCCCAGCAGCAGGATCACTCCGCCCAGGCCCCCAAACAGCACAATCTTTGGAAGGCCTTTCTTCTTGCCCTCCTCGCCCTCAGCGCCTTCTTCCTCGATATCGTCGTTTTCGTCCGACATTGCGAACTCCGTCTAGGGAATCATCTGAAGTTATTAACGGCCAGAGTCGTTAACCTTCCGTAGCTTTTGCGCGCAGAAGGGAAAATTCTGCCCAGCACAGGCACCATTGGTTCCGGCAACACTTTCCGCCCCACGCAGACCTGTCCCGCTTAACCCTTGTTTTCCTTGGGCGTTAACCTTGGCACGCCCTGTGCAGCATGGTCAGCAACCGCCACAGATGATGGTGGACGTGTCATCCAGAATGGAGACCACCCGATGGACAACGCACTGATGATCGGCCTGACGCGCCAGATGACCCTTCGACGGTCTATGGATGTTGTGGCCAACAATATTGCCAACGCGAACACGACCGGCTTCAAGGTCGAAACGCTGCTGCTGGAAAACAGTCCGGCGCGCACCGCGGAACATTCCGACGGCCCATCCGAGCTCCAATACGTCAGTACGTGGGGCATGGGCCGCGATTTCAGCCAGGGCGAGCTGGAACTCACCAACCGCACCTATGACTTCGCCATCGAAGGCGACGGCTTCTTCGGCCTGGAGACCAATAACGGCACCGAATACACACGGGATGGCCGTTTCAATGTCGACAATATCGGTCAGCTGGTCAGCGCGGACGGCTCCCCCGTCCTCGATGCAGACACCCGCGCCCCGATCATTCTCAATCCGAATGCCGAGAACATCCGCGTCATGGATGGCGGCGCTGTCGTCGAGGACGGCGTCCAGGTTGGCCGGATCGGTGTGTTTGACATCGTCAATCGTGGCAACCTATCCAAGGAAGGCAATGGCCGCTACTCGCTCGAACTGGCACCGGAGGAAGCTGAGCCGCTGGCCATGTTCGATGCGGTTGTCCACCAGGGCTATGTGGAGGGATCCAACGTCTCCTCCGTCGTCGAGCTGACGGACATGATGCAGATCATGCGCAGCTACGCCTCGGTGTCGAAATTCTTGAAAGATGCAGAAGACCTGAACCGTCGCGCCATCGAGCGCCTCGGCAAGGCATAAGGAAGGAGCCCTATCATGCGCGCACTCTCTACCGCCGCGACGGGCATGGAAGCCCAACAGCTCAACGTCGAGGTCATCTCGAACAACCTGGCCAACATGAACACTACGGGGTTCAAGCGCCAGCGAGCCGAATTCCAGGACCTTCTCTACCAGAACGTCCAGTCCATGGGCGTGGACAGCTCGGACGCCGGCACCATCGTCCCGACCGGCGTCCAGGTCGGCCTAGGTGTCGACACCTCCTCTATCTACCGCATTACCGAACAGGGTTCGCTGAACAATACCGGTAATGACTACGATCTCGCCATCTCCGGCCAGGGCTATTTCCGGGTCCAGATGCCGGATGGCAGCGACGCCTTCACCCGTTCTGGCAGCTTTGCCACGAGCCCGGACGGCCAGCTGGTCACCGCTCAGGGTTATGTTGTCGCTCCGGGCATCGCCATCCCGAACGGCGTTCGCGACATCAACATCAATCCCCAGGGCCAGGTCCAGGTCCTGATCGATGGTCAGACCGCGCCGCAAACGGTTGGCCAGTTGGAACTCTCCAGCTTCCTCAACAGCGCTGGCCTCGAAGCGATCGGCAATAATCTCTTCCTGGAAAGCGCTGCATCCGGCGCAGCAACGACCGGCACGCCGGGCTCACCGGGCTTTGGCGAAATCAACCAGGGTTTCCTGGAGGGTTCGAACGTCAATTCGGTCGCTGAAATCACGGCCCTCATCTCCGCCCAGCGCGCTTATGAGATGAATGCACGCGTGATCACAGCCGCCGACGAGATGCTCGCCACCTCTTCCAACCTTCGCTAAGGGAGCCGGTAGATGATCCGATCCACCCTCCTCGCACTGACCTGCCTCGCAACGGCCCCGGCCTTTGCCGGCGATACGGTCGTGCTGCGCGAGCGCCTCACCATCGAAGGCGCCCAGGTCACGCTCGGCGATCTGTTCGAAGGCGCAGGCGAAGCCGCTGACACCGTTATTGCCCGCGCTCCGGCACCGGGTCAGCGCACGTCGCTGAACGTTGAGTACATTCGCCGTCTGGCGGCTGAGAATGATCTCGACTGGGCCAATGCTTCCGGCATGCGTCGCGTGACCATCACCCGCGCCAGCCGCGTCATCACCGGTGATGTCCTGTCCGACATCCTGGAAGGCGAGCTGTTCATGAATGAAGGCGTGCGCCACGAAGTCCGCCTCGCCAACACCGCCTTCAGCGTACATGCACCGGTCGACAGTTTTGGCGGACTGGAAGTCCTGTCTGTGAACTTCGACCCGCGCTCGAACATGCTGGCCGCCGAGGTTCGTCCCTATGATGGCGCCGAGACCGTCCGCATCACCGGTCGTGCGTATCAAACGATGGAAGTGCCGGTCCTCGCCCGCCTGGTGTCTGCCGGGGAAGAGATCACCTCGCACGATATCGACTGGATCTCCCTGCGTGCGGACCGGGTGCGCCCAGACGCCGTGCTTGATCCCGAAGCGATCATCGGTCGGGAAAGCCGCCGCGCCCTGCGCGCTGGCGAACCGCTGCGCAGCTATGACCTGCAAATGCCGATTGTGATCAGCCGCGGCGAGACGGTCACGCTGGTCTTTGATGCTCCGGGCATCCAGCTGACGGTTCGCGCCCGCGCCCTTGAAGACGTTGCGGACGGCGAAGTCGCTCGCTTCGTCAATCTCCAGTCCAACCGCACGATTGAAGCCCTGGCGGACGGCGCCGGCCGCGCCCGTGTCGGCTCTTCAGCGCCCGCCAGCTTTTAATCCCGAAGGATCAACCCATGTTCAAGAAACTCGCTATCGTCGCTCTTCTGGGTCTTGGCCTTCAGGCTTGTGCCACTGACCGTATCCGCGAGGTCGGCCAGACGCCGGCCATGACCCCTATCGCCAACCCGAACCATCTGGTTGGTACCGGCGCATCGCAGATCCCCATGCCGGTTCAGAACTATCAACAAAACCAGATGGTCCGCTCCAACAACTCGCTGTGGAATGCCAATTCGCCGACCTTCTTCGGTGATCCGCGTGCCGCGCGTGTTGGTGACATTCTGACGGTCAATATCGACATTGCCGATCGCGCCCAGTTGTCGAACACGACCAGCCGCTCACGCACCTCTGCGGAAGACAGCGACCTGACCCAGTTGTTCGGTATCGACCTGACCGGTTTCTTCAACGACAGTATCGATCAGACCAATCTGGGCAGCTTCGGCTCGACCTCATCGCTGGACGGTGCCGGTTCCGTCAATCGTACCGAGACGGTCTCGCTGACGATTGCAGCCCTGGTCACCCAGGTTCTGCCGAACGGCAATCTGGTCATCGCCGGCCGCCAGGAAGTCCGCGTCAACAACGAGGTACGCGAACTCCTCATCTCCGGCATTGCCCGCCCTGAAGACATTGGTTCAGACAATACGATCAGCCACACGCAGATCGCCGAAGCCCGCATTTCCTATGGCGGCCGCGGACATCTCTCCGATGTTCAACGCCCCTCCTACGGCCAGGAACTCTACAACATCCTGATGCCGTTCTAGGACCGAAATCCCGCCACCATCGGGTATCCACCTGGCCGTCATGGTTCGCCATGACGGCCTTCTTTTTTGTGTGCTTGGTGCTTGCTGAAGCGCGTACCGACACTAACTTGCCGGCATGATCGCGACACTAAAATCCAAGCGACTTCGACCGATCCAGACCATCACACTGGGCATTCTCGCCCTGTTGCTGCTGGCTTATATCGGTGTTCTCTCCCTGGCCTCGCCCACTCTGGAGACCGCCGGCCAGTTCTGGCCATTCAGCCTGGTCGGAATTGGCGGAGCGCTCGTGGCCAATTCCACAGGTGTGGGTGGCGGCGTCGTGTTTGTGCCGGTATTTGCCCTGATGCGAGAGGCCGGACACCTCGACCTCTCACCGACCGCGGCCGTCGGGATCAGTTTCGCCATCCAGTGTTTCGGCATGACCATTGGCGCCCTGACCTGGGCCAACCGCTTTTACAGACGTGACGTCAAACCGGTCGAGATCGAACATCGCCCGATCGTGCGCAAACTGGTTTTACGCACTCTGCTCACTGGTCTTCCGGCCCTGCTTTTCACGCAATTCGTCATCCGGGTGGATGGCGACCTGGCCTTTCTGATGTTCAAGCTCTTCTCGATCACCCTGGGTGTCTTGCTGCTGGTCCAGGTGTTCGTCCTGCGCCAGCCGCACAGTGATCGTGAAAACCTTGCAGAATTCGACCAACAAGCGGCGCTGGCGATTGGAGCGGTGGGAGGCATGGCGACCGCCCTCTTCTCCGTCGGGATCGGCGAATTGCTAGCACTGACCCTATTCCTGCGGCGCTATCCGGTCGATGTCAGCGTCGCCAGCGCGGTCATCGTCTCCGCAATCACTGTCTGGGTCGGTGTGATCTTCCACCTGCAGGCCGAACATCTGGACTGGCGAGTACTGGTCTTTGCCGCGCCAGCGGTTGCGGTCGGCGGTTTCCTCGCTCGTCGCCTGGCACATGCACTGGGGGCCACCCGGCTGAAGATCATGACGGCCTTCTGGATCATCGGGTCCAGCTCCGTTCTGCTGGCGATCTAGCCACAGCAGTCTGTCAGATCAGTAATGTTACTTGTCAGCCCCGACAGGATAGCTGTAACGCGCGGCACACTCGGGAAAGACACCATGATCGTTTTGCTCTCAGGCATGGCGCTGGTCGCTGCTGCGCAGACCCAGCCCGCCGCACCAGCTATCCTTCAACAGGCCGCCCTCTACCAGATCATTGCTCTGGGTGAGCGTCATGGCGTTCCTGCGATGGAAGAGTTCATCGAGGCGCTGGTCAGCGATGATGAATTTGGTGAGCAGTTTGATGTTCTCATCCTGGAAAACGCGAGCGCCGCCCACCAAAACCTCATCGACCGCTATGTGAGCGGGGACGACATCCCGGAAGATGCGCTTGCTCCGGTCTGGCGTGACGCAGTCAATTCACTGCTGGCTGGCGGAGACAATACCCACTACGCACGCCTGCTCGCGGCAGTTCGGGAGAATAATCGAGATGATGTTTCACCTGTGCGGGTCATTGCCTGCGATCGACTGGGCGAACATGGACAGCGCGCCCGCGTTCTGGGCAGCAATGAGCAGCCGGAACGCTTTCTGCGTCGACCAGATCCGGAGCCGCGCTCTTGATACCGGCGACACGGCTCTGCTGCTGCGCGGGCGTTCCCACCTGACGCATACCCGGGGCAATGGCGATGAGGCGGCTCTGGGATACCAGCTCGACCAGTCACACCCGGGCGCGAGCTATATCATTCACCTGCTGACTGATACCGCGCCGGCCCTTCAGGCCCTGACACGGCCTAGCATGGACCCGATGACTGTAGAGACAGCTGGCGAGGATAGTGCGGACCGTCGCAGCCAGTTCGGTGGCGACGCGACCTATCAGGAAACGATCGACGCCTTCCTGTTACTGGGCCCGGCAGATGAGATGAACGCCGCCGTATCGGCCGGCTTTTCCGACCCGGAATACTGGACAGAACTCGAGCGTCGAGCGCAACTGATTTACAACGCGAGCTATCGTGAATTGGCGGAACAGTTCGGAAACCCGCTCCCGCCGACAACGGACTGATCAGTCGTCCCGGTGGACGCGTTCCTTGCGCTCGTGGCGTTCCTGCGCCTCGAGGCTGAGCGTGGCAACCGGACGGGCGTCGAGGCGGGCCAAGGCGATAGGCTCACCGGTTTCCTCGCAATAGCCGTACTCGCCTTCTTCGATACGGCGAATGGCACTGTCGATCTTGGAGATCAGCTTGCGCTGACGATCACGGGCACGCAGTTCCAGAGAACGGTCCGTCTCGGTAGACGCGCGATCCGCCAGATCCGGCAACGCGCCCATGTCTGCCTGAAGCGCGGAGATTGTAGATTTACTCTCACGCAGGATTTCGTCCTTCCAGGCTTCCAGCTTGAGCCGGAAATATTCCTGCTGCCGTTCATTCATAAACGGCTCGTCGTCGGACGGCATGTAGCCCTTGGGCAACTCGATACGATTTTCGTCGCTCATGACGCTTTCTTCTCACTTCAAGCGGACAAGCCGCACTCCCCGAAAGCGGAGCGGAGAATATTCACCCGGAAGCCTGAGTCAACGCGCAGTAGCTGTTGAGCTGGACAAACCGTTAAAATCCAACGCGTTTTTCACAAAAAAGTAAGCATGGCAGGCCTGCCAAAGCGCTAGCTGAACTTAGCCAGTTCCACCGCTGCGCGAGTCTCGACTTCATTGAGCGCTGCTTCCAGCTGCGCGTCATTGGTATCGTCGCGGCGTGTCTGGAGCAGTTTCATCAGCGCTTCCAGCTTGGCACGCGGGAGCCCCCCTTCCAGGAGGGCCAGCTTCAGCTCATCAAGAACGTCCAGCATGTCGAAGGCACGCTCAGTCGCACGCTTGCGGGCCTCGGTAAAATCGCCGACGGACTGCAAAGCCAGAATGGCGTCAACGGACTGGATAGAAGACGCAGCCTGGGTATTCACTGCAGCCTGAGTCTGGGTCTGGGCATCCACGGAAAAACTCTGCCCGCCAGCCTTCCTGGCAGACTTGGATTTGGTCGATGAGATCGATCCGGTCGAGCTTGTTCCCGAGATTTTCATGGCAGAATCACATCCTGTGGCTACCTGTTAAGGCATGAACCTGCGCCGTTAACAGAAACTTAAGCCTACGCTATCGCTGGGAAAATTCTACCCGGCCGCATGCGCACCCGGCCATTTTTTCCCCTGCAAACCCCGGCAATTCAATTCCTATCATATTGTTTTTAATCGGCATTTTTTATTCGCACTGAAACGGCGTTTGGCACACCATTCGCAACGGGGTTTCCAGAACCAAAGTTCGGAGACCGCAAAATGCGCATCATCGCCCTCGCCTTCGCCGCCCTCATGCTTGTCACGCCGGCCCATGCCTCGTCACGGATCAAGGATATGGTCGATGTCGAAGATGTTCGGGAAAACCATCTTGTGGGTTATGGCCTTGTAGTTGGCCTGGACGGCACCGGCGACAGCCTGCGCAATTCCAGTTTCACCAACCAGTCCCTGAACGCGATGCTGGAACAGTTCAACGTCAACACGCGCGACGCCAATCTGAATACGCGCAATGTTGCCGCGGTTATGGTCACGGCCAGCCTGCCGGCGTTTTCCTCGCAGGGCACCCGCATAGACGTCACAGTCTCCGCCATTGGTGATGCCTCCAGCCTGCAAGGTGGCACCCTGGTCGCCACGCCGCTGTTTGACAGCCACGGGCGCACCTGGGCCGTTGCCCAGGGTACGATGACCGTCGGCGGCTTTTCTGCTGGTGGCGACGGCGCGACCATCACCCGCGGTGTTCCCACCTCCGGTCGGATCGCCAATGGCGCCCTGGTCGAGAACCCGTTTGCCGGCTCCGGCATTGACCCATGGGCCGATATCGCCAACCGCGCATCCCTGCGCCTCTCCCTGCGCAATCCGGACTTCACCACCGCGCGCCGCATGGCCGATGCCATCAACGCCTATATGGGTGGAGACGCCGCCCGCGCAGTTGATCCGAGCACGGTCGAGCTGACACGTCCGGCCAGCTTCAACGGCGACATGATCGACCTGCTGGCCGAAGTCGAGCAGCTGCGCGTCGAGGCCGATATGCCGGCCCGCGTCATCATCGATGAAAACACCGGCACCATCGTCATGGGCGAAAATGTTCGCGTGTCCATGGTCGCCATCGCCCAGGGCAATCTGACCATCACCGTGTCCGAGAGCCCGGTCGCCAGCCAGCCGGCGCCCTTCTCAGAAGGCGAGACGGCGATCCTGCCGCGCACGGATGTGACGGTTGAGGAAGACGCCATGCAGCTGGGCGTGCTGGATGATACGGTTTCCCTGCGCGAACTGGTCGACGGTCTCAACGCGCTGGGCGTCACCCCGCGCGACATGATCACGATCCTGCAGGCCATCAAGGCCGCAGGCGCCCTGCAAGCCGATATCGAGGTGCTGTAATGGACGAGCTCCTCAACCTTCAGATGGCCAATGCGGTTGGAGCGGCACGCTCCAATACCCAGGCGCCAAACATCGGGGGTGCGCGCAGCGAAGCGGAAGCGCGTGCGGTCGCCGAAGATTTCGAGAGCTTCTTCCTGTCCCAGATGGTGTCAGCGATGTTCGCGAATGTCGGCGAGGAAAATCCGTTTGGCGGCGGTGCAGGCGAAAAGGCCTTCGCCGGATTGCTGCACGAGGAATACGCCAAGGTCATGGCCCAGTCCGGCGGACTTGGACTGGCGGATCGGCTGACATCAGAAATCCTGCGTTATCAGGAAGCAGGGGGAGAACAAGCATGACGGAACTGGCAGCTGCGAATGGTGCCGAACGGGCGCAGGCCCTGCTCAAGCTGACACAGCGTTTGACGGATTTGATCCGCCAGGAAACATCGCTGTTTCAGGAGCGTCGTCCGCAGGATGCCCTGCACCTGCAGGACGAGAAATCGAAACTGGCCAACATCTATCGGGTGGAGGTGTCTCGGGCACGCCAGGAGCCGCAGCGATTTGCCGGTGCCAGCGCGCCGGTCAAGGACGCCCTGCGCAAGGCAACGGAAATGTTCCACAAGGCCCTCGCGGAAAACGGTCATGCCGTGGCTGCGATGAAGACGCTGACCGAAGGCGTGGTCAAGGCCATCGCCGACGAGGCCGCACGTCAGAAATCAGCGGGGGGTGGATATGGCCCTGGCGCCGGCCATCGTGCGGTGGCCCCGGGCGCGATGAACATCGCGCTGAACCAGACCGCCTGATACTGGTTGCATCCCAAGAATAAAGCCCGCTTCGGCGGGCTTTATTGTGTCTAGAAAAAGAGCGCGCCCGTCGCGCCGGAGGGCCCTTGGGCCAGGCGGGACAAACCGGCCTGGTAGTTCGCCAGCTGGGCATTGTAATACGCAGGCACCGTCCCACCGGTCTTGCCGTTCTGGGGACCTTCAAGCAGCGCCTTCAATGCCGGGTCCGTGGTGATATCGCGATAAGCACGCTGGACCTTGGACATGGCCGCCTGCAGCGCATCCATGGCGTCCTCGGACGTATCTTCATCCGCCAGTGACAGGACGTTGGGCAGGTCCAGCGAGAAGAGCGGTGGCGCATCGACCGACTTGTCATCATCGTCATCAAGCAGGGAACCGGTATTGACCACAGCGCCCGGCTCGATGCCCAGCGATTTGAGCAAATCGCGACCGGTCTCGCCGGCGAACAATTCGATCCGGTGATCCTCCGCAGCCTTGATCCGCAGCTGATCGCCCGCACTGCTGCGGCGTACATCCGCTGTGCCATCCAGCACAAGATGCGCGTTAATCTTGAATGTCAGCGACCGCATCGTGTCATCGGCGTCGATGGAGATCTTCTTGCGTCGGCCACCGTCCACGGAAATGTAGAGATGGTCGCCTTCGCGGGCCGCACTCCGGTCGGTAATCACCCGACTGTCGGAATAGGTCAGGGATCCCGAGGGCAGCCCCATGGCGTCCAGCACGCTGTCACCCTGGCTTTGAACAACGATGCCCGTGGACTCTGCGATGCCGCTGCGACCGGAAATTTGGGTCGCCCAGTCCAGCGCACCCGTTGTCGCATCCACCCGCGCGGCAAAAGCGTCGCGGTCACCGTTCAGGGGCGCGCCAGGCAGTGTGCCATCCGTCTTGCCCGCCAGATAGACCTTGCCGTCGCTGACGGTTACCGCATTGGCCATTTCGTCACCCGCTGATCCCACGAAAGTCGTGTAGTTCAAGCTTGGGGTGGCGCCGTCGGTCATCTTGACCAGGAAGGCATCGCGGACACCGCCGGCATGGCCGCTCAGGGGCGCACTCGGCGCGAAGCTGGATCCGGCAGATCCTACCACATAGATATCCGTGCCATCGCTGATGATCTGTCCGATCCGGCCATCTTCCAGATCGCCCAGGCTCTGCTCCCAGCTCGCGGCAGACGTACCATCGGCTGCATCATACTTGCGCACGACACCGACACCGTCTTCCTCGCTGGCGACCAGCAGGCTGCCATCATCGGCGATGGCCAGAGAGGCGATCTTGTCCTCCCCAGCCCCGCCAATGCGGCGCGTATATTGGGTTGTTCCATCCGACCCGATGGCGCGGATATATCCATCCGAAGCCCCGCCCAGATGGGTCTGGTCGCCAAAAGTCGATTCGCTGCGACCGGCGACATAAACCGTACCGTCCGACCCGATCGCCACACTGTCCGCAGTGTCATCATCGCGACTGCCGAAACGCTGCATCCACTGTTCAACGCCATCGCCATTATATTTGGCCACGACCGTGTCCGTACCGCCGATATCGGTTGTGGAGCCAAGACCGCCAGACACCTGGCCTGCGATCACGACATTGCCGTCATCATCAACATTGATGGTCGTACCGGCCGCATCCTCTGATGCGCCCAGCACGCGGCTCCAAAGCTTGTTTCCAAGACTGTCATACTTGGCAAGAACGAGATCCTGCTCACCCTTGATCACCTGTCCATCAACCGTATGAGAGGTTTCGCCCACGACGTAGATGCCCCCGTCCGCAGACGCGGCGCTGGCGTGAATTTCAAGCGGATTGCTTTCGGTCTTGGTCCGGGTCTCGCCGTCCTCGCCACCAACCACATCCACTTCACTCGTTGTCGCGTCAGCTTCCCAGCGCGAGGATGCTCCTACAGTCGGGTCGCCACTGGCCAGATCGGTCAGTTTGACAAACTGGCCGCCTGCCGTGTCATTGAGGCCCGAGGTGCCTGTCAGATAGACGGCCGCCTCGCCGGTCGGAGAACTGAAACTGATCCGCTCGGTCGAGATCCCGCTGACCTTGAAGCCGAAATCATTGCCCTCGACGACGCCGAACTCGTTCTTCTCGCCCAGCTTCACGCGGCTGAACTTGGTCAGCATGCCGGCTGCCTCGAGCTGCGTATTGATGTGCTCGGCGATATTGTCGAGATTTCGGGTCGTCGCGCCCATATCGGCAAGATCGATGGCGATATTGGTCGTCACGCCATTCTTGACCACCGAGATATCAAACTGGACATCGCCGGTCAGACTGGCGACTTCGGCGTCGAAATCCCCGGAATGCACTAATCCCGTCGTGAAGGTCGAGCTACCACGGGAAATCGCGACCTCGCTCTCTATCTTGCGCAGCTCTTCGCCCTTCAGGAGATTGACTTCCGTCAGATCCAGGGACTGGAAATACGTATCCAGCTGACCCATGCCCTCCTGGAAACGGTTTTCCAGAAATGTGCGACGCGACGCATCCGTCTCCGTGTCCTTGGCTTCTTCGGCCAGGGCTGCAAGGCGCTTGAGCCCCTGGTGCAGAGAGAACAGGCTTTTGTGATCAGCGGGGGCGTCGAGCGCGGAAAACTCGCGTGTCGGGTCCTTGAAAAAAACACCCGTCGCCAGGACGCTGCGGCGCATTTCCTCCAACGAGCTGACATCGCCACGCACATCCCAGGGCGTCACCACGTCGGCTGCAGACGATGCGCTGGACCGGCTGGCGCCAGACAGCGATGAACTGGAGGCGAGCGAGCTGGAGAGCTTGGCATTGTACCAGCCCGTCAGCACATTCATGTCCAGTCCGATGATTGACATCAACGCAGTCCTTTTGGTTCTGCTGCCCAATGTGGCGCATGAACACAAACAAAGCGTTGAGAAATGAGGTTAATGCGGCATTCAAGCCGCAATGCGCAGCGCCTCGATCGCACTCTCGATATCGGCTGCCTGCAACGGAACCACGGGATTTACCTCGCCAGCATGCTCCACCGGTCGCTGGAGGTCCGGGCGACGCAGGCAAAGCGCCGCAAGTTCAGCGGCGGACACCGCTGCAGCGCCCTCGCCCAGTTCGTCGAAAATCGCCTGCGCGAACCGGATGCCATCCGCACTGGAAACCCGCCAGTCCAGCGCTTCGAGCGCTCCGCCGGGGCCCCGCAGATTGGCTTTCTGCAAATAGGCATGCTGACGCATCCACAAGGTTGGATCCGCGCGTTCCTCGTCGGACGAGGCAACATCATGCGCCTTGTGCAGCAATACGGCCGGAATAACCTCGACCTCAAGACCGCGCGGATAGCCGGTCGGCATCGCATTAGTTGCGAAATCCGCCCGGGAATCATGCATGAGCTCAAGCACGCGGCCAGCAAGCTGGGCGTCGACAAAGGCCGCCTCGGCGCCGACCCGGACAACCGTGTCGACGTGATAATCCTTGGCCGCATGGGAGAGATTGGCCAGGGCATCACCTGCAGGGCCAACCGAAAGACAATGCCCGGCCCGCAGAACCTCCAGCGCCAGCGAGGTTTCCAATTCCGTTTCCGGTATCGAGCAAATCACGCTATCGACACCCGGGATGGATGCACAACGATCGAGAACGCGGTTCAGGACGGTTCGCCCGCCCAGATCAGCCAACACCGGTGAGGTGTCAGTTTGAAAATCGGTCTGAGCCTGAACGATCACAGCTGTGGTCATGGAACTTCCTCCCGCGCCCCGACGACGCTTGCCCAGGCTTTAGGATCGCGGGCCCAGCCTAACGACCCGTTAACCCAACGGGAGCAGCGTCGATACCGATTAACGAATCGCGGAACCAAACCATGTCTGACATCACGCCCCCCATGGACGCCCTGAACTCGATGGCCTTTAACCGGACTTTCCGCGAACCGCGCATGGACCTGAATGGCAAGGTGATCCTGGTCACCGGCGGCACCGGCTCTTTCGGCAAGCAGCTCGCTGAAACCATTTGCCGGGAATACAAGCCCCGCAAGCTGATCATCTTCTCACGCGATGAGCTCAAACAGTCCGAAATGGCACAGGAATTTTCACCCAGTGACTATCCGTTCCTGCGTTACTTCATTGGCGATGTGAGAGATGAAAGCCGCCTCGACATGGCTATGCGCGACGTCGACATCGTCATCCATGCGGCCGCTCTGAAACACGTACCGATCGCCGAATACAACCCGTTCGAATGCATCAAGACCAATGTGATCGGTGCCGAGAATGTTGTTCGCGCTGCTATCCGGCGTGGGGTCCGTCATGTCTGTGGACTGTCCACGGACAAGGCCGCCAGCCCGATCAATCTCTATGGCGCGTCCAAACTGGCAGCGGATAAAATATTCACCGCCGCTCAGCATATGGGCGGGGAAGGCGGACCGATTTTCTCCGTGGTCCGCTACGGCAATGTCGTGGGGTCGCGGGGCTCTGTCATTCCGCTGTTCCGCAAGCTGATCGATGAAGGTGCCGACCACCTGCCGATCACCGATGAGCGCATGACACGGTTCTGGATCACGCTCGAACAGGGGGTGAATTTCGTCCTGTCCAGCCTGGCTATGGCCCGCGGAGGCGAGGTCTTCGTCCCGAAGATCCCGTCCATGTCCATGGTGGAACTGGCCAAATCCATGGCGCCGGACCTGCCCATCAAGATCATCGGCATCCGCCCGGGTGAAAAGCTGCACGAGGTGATGATCCCCGAGGATGACGCGCGCACCACAGTGGAACTGGAGGATCGCTATGCCATCCTGCCTGCCCATAATGCACGCATCATGCGACGCTATCTGGCAGAGGGCGGCAAGGAAGTGCCGGAATTCTTCTGTTACGCCTCGCACACCAATCGAGAGCATTTCAGCCCGGAGGAACTTCGCGATTACCTCAACGGGCGCAAGGCAGCCTAGAGCCCCAGCACTTCGCTCAGCGCATTGACGACCCGATCGGTAGCGTCAGCGTCCAGCCCGGCGTAGAGGGGCAGGCTCAATGTGCGCGCATAATAGCGCTCCGCACCGTCCAGAGCCGTCTGGCCATAGCGTTGGCGATAGAAGGGTTGCTTGTAGAGCGGAATGTAGTGGACCTGAGTTCCGATACCGCGCTGGCGCAGCGCATTCATCAGCTCGGCCCGCGTCACCCCCACCGCCTCAAAGTCAATTCTCACCGGGTAGAGATGCAGGCAGGAATCCGTGTCCGGCGTCCTCTGGATCGGCAGAATATGCGGCGCCAGCTCGGCGAGCGCCTCGTCATACCGTTGTGCCAGCGCCTGGCGCGCACGCTTGAACTGATCCAGCCGCTTGATCTGCGACCGGGCCAAGGCCGCCTGGATATCGGTCAAACGATAGTTCCAGCCTAAGGACTGCATCTCGTACCACCAGGGCTCGTCGGCGCCCCGCTCCAGATGTTCTGGTGAACGCTCCATGCCATGACTGCGCAGTCGGGCTATGCGCTCTGCCAGAACCGCATCACGCGTTGTCACCATTCCGCCCTCACCCGCGGCGATCGTCTTGACCGGGTGGAAAGAGAATGTCGCCGCGTCCGAGTGATGACAGGCCCCGACCGGTAGGCCTGCGTGAACTGTCCCGAGTGCGTGACACGCATCCTCGACGACCCGCAATTGCGCGGTTCGAGCGATGCTCGATATCGCAGCCATGTCCACCGCCTGCCCGGCAAGATGCACTGGCAAGACAGCGGCGGCGCGGTCGCCCGCGCGTCCCAGCGCTTCTTCCAGATGCGCTTGGGTCATCAAGCCGGTGTCGGCATCCACATCACAGAACACAACCTCGGCGCCGCAGAAAAGCGCGGCATTCGCTGTTGCGAGGAAGGTAATCGCCGGAACGATGCACACATCCCCCTCGCCGATGCCCAGCCCGGCCAGTGCGAGATGCAAGGCCGTTGTACCGTTGGAACAGGCCAGGGCATGCGGCGCAGCAGTTGCGGACCGAAACGCTGTTTCGAAGTCGCTGACAGCCGGCCCCGTGGTCAGCCAGTCACTCTTCAGCACATCAACCACGGCCTCGATATCGTCCTCGGCGATGGATTGACGACCATAGGGAAGGAAGTTGTCGGACATGCAGCACTCCTTTGCCGGGATAGTGGCGCGAGTCGCCTAAACAGAAACGGCCCCCCGAAGGGAGCCGCTTCCGTGGTGGTGGAGACCGAAAACGGCGATTAGCCGTTAAACAGGTTGAGGATGATCTGAGGCTGGCTGTTCGCGATCGACAGCGCCTGTACGCCGAGTTGCTGCTTCACCTGCAAGGCCTGAAGCTTGGCACTCTCGACGGCAAGATCCGCATCAACGAGGTCGCCGATACCCTTGGTCAGGCTGTCCATAAGCTTGCCAACAAAACCGGAGTGAGCCTCCAGCTTCTTCACGTCAGACCCCAGATTGGCGAGGGCCTGGTTCACATTGTCGAGGCTGGTCTGGATCTGCGAGGCCACAGTGCTGGCCAGGGTCGTGGTGCCCAGCGATGCGGTTGTCGCGAGGGTAATGATAGCACCGCCCAGGCTCATATCCTGCGCCTTCAGCGTAACCGACCGGGTGGCCTCAGCGTCAGCGAGAAATTCGATACCGGAAGTAACCGCACCATTGATCATATTGGCGCCGTCGAACTCGGCATTTGCGATAATGCCCTGCACCTGGTCAACCAGAGCCTTGAAGTCACTGTCATAGGCAGCACGGGAGAAGGTATCGAGAGACGGGTCCATCGCCGCGACGGCTTTCTCGCGCATCTGCACCAGAAGATCCGAGATCGCTTCACCGGCAGCCAGGGCAACGTCACCGATCGTGGCGGCTCGGTCGAGGCCGGTTTGAACCGCTCCAAGTGCACTCACATCAGCCCGCATGCCCTGGGCAACGGCGTAGATCGCGGCGTTATCCTTGGCACCGGCAATCTTCAGGCCGGTATTGATACGGTTCTGGGTCTGATCCATCTCAACATTGGTCTTGTTGAGATTCTGCAGAGCGATCATGGCTCCGGTGTTGGTGTGGACACTCATCGTCATGCGACATTCTCCCGCAAAGTCCTGCTGCAGTTTTGCAGCGCATTCGCAGACCTATGCGCAAGCGGCGTGCCGCTTTGCCAACTGATAAGTAACCTTAATGAATTCAATAAATTACAAAACCCCACTCGAATTTCGAGAGGGGCGAAAACTTAGATTTGCCGGGCGTGGATTGCCCGGGCGGCTAATATTGCCGGGTGGTCAGACGCGCTGGTTGATCAAGCCTGCCGTGCTTGTACGCAGGTATTCCAGCAAGTCGGAATGTTTCTCGGGCGGCCATCGCCGGACAGTCTCCCCGGATTCGTCGTCAATCATCAGATAGACGTATTCTCCGGACGTATTGTCCTGCGTGATCTTCAAACGCGAGTTTGCAAAAGGGGTCTCAGAGAGTTCCTGGATTTTCTGCTCGACCACCTCATGGCGCTCGGACTGGTCCATCTGCTCTGTGGGTGATTTGGGTGCACCACTCCCGTCCTGTTCCTCGACAGGCTGGATGCGTGTGCTGTCCTGACGGTTACGCTCGACAATCTTCTCTCGATTGTCCGTGGCCGAGACCGCCGTGACAGATGCTGGATTAAATCCTGTTTCTGCCATTTCCTATTCGCCGACGCGGAGGCGCCAGCGCCTCCATATTGGTTCCCGTCATCAGCTTCCGGGAAGCGGAAGGTGGGCGCTAACCCACCTTCCATTTCCGGGATTAACGGAAGTAACCCAGGATGGTGGACGGAGCACTGTTCGCAATGGACAGAGCCTGTACACCAAGCTGTTGCTTGACCTGCAGAGACTGCAAGCGAGCGCTTTCCTTGGCCAGGTCCGCGTCGACCAGGTTGCCGATACCCTTTTCGAGGGAGTCAGACAGCTTGCCTACGAAGTCCTTGTGGATGCCCAGAGACTTGGAAGCCGTACCCAGGCGCGCCAGAGAAGCGTTCAGGTTGTTGATGGACGTAGAGATCGTACCCGCAATCGTGCTCGCTGCGCTGGCAGACGCGAAGGAAGCCGTTGCAGAGAGCGTGACGACACCACCACCGAGTGACAGGTTCTCGTCGACGATGGAAATCGTGGACGAACCCGAAGCATTAGCGAGTGCGGAGATCGAGGTCACGGAGTTGTTGATCAGGTTGGTACCGTTGAACGAAGCGTTCGAAACGATCTTGCCGATCTGGTCACGCAGCGCTTTGAAGTCCTCGTTCAGCGCGGTGCGCGAAGCGGAGTCAAGCGAAGCGTCCGAAGCCGCCAGAGCCTTCTCTTTCATCTCAACGAGGAGATCGGAGACAGCTTCACCAGCAGCCAGCGCAACGTCTACGGTCGAAGCAGCCAGGTCCAGCGAGTTACCAACGGCTTCATAGCCTTTCACGTCGGCACGCATTTTCTGGGCGATCGCATAAACACCACCATTGTCCTTGGCAGATGCAACGGCGAGACCCGTATTGATGCGAGATTGAACCTGCTCAATGTCACGGTTCGTAGAGTTGAGGTTCTGCAGCGCAACCATGGCGCCAGCATTGGTATTGATAGTAGCCATTTCTTGGCCCTTTCCTTTCTGGTTTCTCGGACGTTTTGTCCGCTGGATCTTCTGATCCGGCGCTTTACACAGCAAAGGAAGTGCCAGTTTTTGCTTGACCTACTTGGTTAATCCCGGATCACCCCGAATCACTGGGAGTTTTCTGCCGAGTCGGAATTTCCGGGTAACCATTCACCCGGCAAAAACTGCCCACCAACACGTAAAAATCGCCCGGCAAAAACTGCCGGCCGGCAAAAATGTATGGTTAATAATGAGTTAACTTTCGAATTCAGACATGGGTCCGTGCCTCCGCTGTGGACGCAGAAAAAAATGCTGGGATCGCTCGAAAGCGATCCCAGCGCGCTTACGGTTATCCGAAGAACGACATGATCGTCTGCGGCGCCTGGTTGGCAATGGATAGCGCCTGTACGCCCAGCTGCTGCTTGACCTGCAGCGACTGCAAACGTGCACTTTCCTTGGCCAGATCGGCGTCGACCAGGTTTCCGATGCCGGTCTCCAGGGAGTCGCTCAGTTGCTGCACAAAGCCTTTGTGGATCTCGAGAGACTTGGCGGCCGTACCGAGGCGCGCCAGAGACGAGTTGAGATTGTTCAAGGACGTCGAGATCGTACCCGCAAGAGTGCCCGCCGCGCCGGCAGACGCGAAGGAAGCCGTTGCAGCCAGCGTCACAACACCACCACCGAGCGAGAGGTTCTCGTCAATGATAGAAATCGTGCTCGATCCGTCCTGGTTAGCCAGGGCGGAGATCGAGGTCACTGAGTTATTGATCAGGTTCGTACCGTTGAACTCGGCCGTGGATACCATCTTGCCGATCTGGTCACGCAGGGCCTTGAAATCTTCGTTCAGGGCTGTGCGGGACGCAGCATCGAGAGATACATCCGAAGCAGCGAGGGCTTTCTCCTTCATTTCGATGAGCAGATCCGAAATGCCCTCGCCTGCCGCCAGGGCGACATCGACAACAGAACGGGTCCGATCGAGGCTCTGCTGAACAACACCATAACCCGCTACCTGAGCACGCATGCGCTGCGCGATGGCGAATGTACCGCCATCGTCTTTCGCGCCCGCGACCTTCAGGCCGGTATTGATGCGGTTCTGAACTTCGTTCATCGACTGGTTCGTAGCGTTCAAGTTCTGCAGGGCCACCATGGCCCCAGCGTTGGTGTTCACAGAAAGCATAATTGTTCCTCCGTTCTGGAAGCGATGAAGCCGACTTTTTCGGCCTGGACGTTTTGTCCTGCCGCAAGCTTCGCAAGCGCTATGCCGAGCGGTGAATATGCTATAATGCTGTTTTCACGACACTTTTTGGACCAAAACGCCTCAGGAACACAGAGTACGGACGGATCTGCAGCGCCTTTCTTGCCGCCCCGGCAGATGTTTCCCGGCGAACAAGCAGGCAAGAAAAAGCCGCCCGTGGGCGGCTCCCTGTTCAGCGATCTGCGGGCCTCTACGCGGCGGGCGCCTGGGCCTGGGGCGAGAGCCCCTGCATAATCGTTCGATTGATATCAATCAGGGTTTGAAAATCATCATCGCCGCGCATGACGACGGATGTGTGCTTGGAGACGAAAAGTGACAGCGAGATGATCGAGGCCCGCAATTGCTCGGGCAATTGATTTTCCTCACTCGAGCAGTCCAGAGCGAAATTGCTCCACATGCGACGGTTCCAGTCCAGCGCTTCGGCACGCTTGGTGATCTCAAGCTTGTCCGCCTGTGACGCCTCCATTAGCGCGCGCGTCACTTGCGCGAACAGGCGGTACTCGGTTGAACGCGGATCCTCGCTACGGGTCGCAGCTTGCTGATAGGCCTGGAAGGACATTACTTCAGTCGCTCCTCTTCATAAGCGATGAGCTTTTTGCACCGGATGAGAGCCTTGTAGTACTCACCCGCCATCACATCCCTGCTCACCGCAACGCATTCCGCCAACACTTCCGGTGACTGGATCACGCTCATGAACTCATTCATCCGCACGACAAATTGTTCGTAGATGGCATCGTTTTGCTTGTCAGACAGATACATCATCATGATCGGGAAATAGATGTGACGCGCCGGAGTCGTCACCTCTTCCTGTTGCATGATGTCTTTCTCACGCAGCACCGAAGCCTTGTTCTGCAGGACGAGCACTGATCGGCGATCGCCATTCTCGATCACCGCGCCGTTCAGAACGAACTTCTCGCCGGGTTTTAGCGAGATTTTGAGCGGCATTCAGTCTCTCCCAGAACTATGAGTGCGCATTAGACAGGCGGAGAATCTGCCAAAGGCTGATGAACAAAAGGTTTCGCCAATCATCGCGAAACCAGGCGATCACGGTCATGCATATTTAATACGCGTCAAACCGCCCTCACCGATCCGACTGATCGCGCGTGATCGCCTGTGACAGGCCGCCTGGAAAACCTTAGCCAAACGTTAAGTCGAATCGGTGCGTCAGTCTGGTTGCGAGCGACCCTAGCGATAGCGAGACATGATGACCGACAGCGCGCTGTTAGAAGAATTCAACGCCGAGGCTGAAGCGGAAAAGAATGAAACCCGCGGGGCTGTGGGCGATTCCGGACACTTCAAGGCTGAAACCAAACTGGGCGTGATCCCCAAGGATCAGCGCGCGACCTATCGCAAGGTCGCTGCCCTGTGCAAACGCGCCATCAAGATATCTGATGAAGGCGACCATATCGGCGCTGCGAAACACGCGCTCAAGGCGCTCGATGCAGGGCCGGACACCGCCCTCGCCAACCATACGGTCGGCCTGCTCCTGTTTCGCCTGGGACGACTATCCCGCGCTCTCGAGTTTTATGAACGCGCCTGGAAACTCGATCCCGCCGACGATGAAATCTATCTCAATATGGGGATTGTGGCCTGGAAGCTGGACATGCTCGAGGCCGCGGAAAAATTCTATCGCCTTTGCGTCCAGGTCAATCCGGACAGTATGAGCGGCATGATCAACCTGGCGAGTGTCCTGCGCGACCAGGCCAAGTTTGAAGATGCGATCGAATTGCTACGAGAGCGCATCTACCTGCACCCGGAAAATGCCGAGCTGTGGAATTCCCTGGGCACAGTTTTGTCGGATTCCGGCGACCCGGTCGGCGCGGTGCCCTTTTACACTGAAGCCTTACGGCTTAAGCCCAATTTCGCACGGGCACATAACAACCTCGCGAATGTCTACGAGCTGATCGGCGAACCCGAGAATGCCATCACGCATTTCGAAGAAGCACTGAAGAATCCCCAGGACAAGATCGACCGGGCCACGATGCTGCACGGGCACTCACTGGCATTGCTCGCGTCGGGCCGCCTCGCTGAAGGCTGGAAGGCGCAACGCATTCGCCTCGACCCCGACAATACCCAGGCCACACTGTTTGTCATGAACTGTCCAATGTGGGAAGGCGATGATCTGGACGAGATCCGGGGCAAGTCTCTGGTCTGGATCGGCGAACAGGGGCTGGGCGATGAAGTCCTTTTTCTCAACCAGGCCAATGACCTGATCGACGCGGTCGGCCCGGATGGCGAATTGCGCATCGCCGTGGAGTATCGATTGGTGGACCTGGTCGCCCGGTCCTTCCCCAAGGCGAAGGTCTACAGCCACCGTTCCGCCCATGTGGAAGGCCGCGATGTGCGTGTCCTGCCAAAGATCGACAAGGCCTCCGATTTCTGGACGCCGATGGCGACGCCCCTGCGCTCGCTTCGCAACAGTGTCGACAGCTTTCCCAAGGATGCAGGTTTCCTGACCCCGGATCCGGATCGCCAGGAAGAGTTCCGGCAACAACTCGCCGCGTTCGGCCCGGGCCTCAAGGTCGGCATCCTCTGGAAATCGCTGAAAATGAACGCACGGCGCGCCCGGTTTTTCTCGGCATTCGACGCCTGGAAACCGGTCCTGGACGTAGAGGGTGTGGAGTTCGTCAATCTGCAGTATGGCAAGGTCGAAGACGAGCTGGAGATCGCCCGCGAGCATTTCGGGGTCACGGTTCACCAGCCCGAAGGCATCGACCTCAAGATGGATCTCGACGGGGTCGCCGCGCTGTCTTCTGCCTGTGATCTGGTCATCGGCCCGATGAATGCGACCACCAACCTGGCCGCTGCCAGTGGTGCAAATGTCTGGTTCATCCACGCGCGCTCCTCGACCTGGACCATGCTGGGCGCCGGGCGGTCACTCTGGTATCCGCAGACACGCTCCTTCTTTGGCGAAGGCTTCCAGGACTGGGAGAACACGATGGGGCGGGTCGCCACCGAGCTGGCAGCACACGTCAAGGCTACCGGCTAGGCCATGTCTGTCATCCTGATACGGGCGGACGGCGGACCGACAATTGGTTTCGGCCATGTCACACGCTGCCGCGCGCTGGCGCGCACGCTGCACGAGCTTGGGCGCCAGGTGCTCTGGATCACCCGAACGCCAGACGTTCTACCCGCAGATGTGAAAGCATTGTGCGAGATTGTATCTGTGACGCAGACCGACGAGTTCGAGGCGCTCTCCACGCTGGCCCGTAGGCACGAAGCCCCGGTGCTGATCGGGGACTGGAAGGACACCGACCCGATCCTGATGCAAAGGCTGCGGGGCACCGGCCTGCCAGTCGCACTGCTGGGCAACCAGACCGGCGCTGCGCGGGCCGATCTGATCGTCAAACAACGCTTTGTTCCCCAACCCGAAACGCGTGGAGTGCATTATCTTGATGGTCCGGAACATCTGCTCTTGCCTGCTGCGTTCAGCGCCCTGACTCCCCCCGTCGCCGTCACGCAGGCGCAATCCGTCTTCGTCTCCCTGGGCGGAAGCCAGAGCGAACTGATCGACCATTGCCTGGCGCTTTGCGAAGAGCTTTGCCGACAACGTAACCTGGAAGTGGATATCCTGCGCCCGGACAGCCGCGGCACACCCCATCGCGCACAGGACGTTGCAGAGCGAATGCGCGCGGCTGATTTTGCCGTCATGGCGGGCGGCACGAGCCTGCACGAGGCTGCAGCCTGCCGTTTGCCCGCGATATGCCTGCCGATTGTTCCGCATCAGCTGGACCGGGCCCGCAGCTGGGAGGCCCTCGGATTTGGCGTCAGCATTGTTCCGGACACGCCGCACTGGGAAAGCCAGTTCGCCACGGCTTTCAACCGGTTTCACACGGACGTGGAGATCCGCCAGGGCGCGATCGAAAAAATGGCAGCCAGCGTTGACGGGCTTGGCGCGCAGCGGGTCGCCCAATTCATCCACACGACCTGGCCCGGTGAGCCGTCGCCGCCAGAATCGTCCTAAAACGGCTTGAAGCAGAAACCTGAAGCGAAGAGACAGAATTGACCGAGTCCTCACCCACAGTCGGCGACATCTGGCCAAACTTTCTGGTCATCGGCGCACCAAAGGCGGGCACGACCTCGCTGTACCACTATCTAAGCCAGCATCCCGATGTTTTCCTGTCCCGGGTTCGCAAGGAAGGGCGCTTCTTTTCCCGAGTGGGACAAGGGGAGGTCTACTGGCCCGAATTCTACCACTTCGACACCGCGCCTGAGATCTCTGACTATCAGGCGCTGATGGCGGATTATTCTGGCCAGGCGCGGGTCGGGGACGTCTCGCCGGATTACTATGCCTATGCGTCGCTTGCAGCCCCGCGGGCGCGCGAATTGTGTGGCCCTGACACCCGCATTATCGCCCTGTTGCGCAATCCCGTCGACCGGACCTATTCCCACTATCTGCAGAATGTCCGACGTGATGCAGAATTTCTCTCGTTTGAAAAAGCGCTGGAAGACCAGCCGCGCCGTATCGCGGAAAACTGGGGGTTCCAGTGGCTTTACGCGCACACTTCCACCTATCCCGAGCGCTTGAAGATCTGGCAGGCTCACTTCCCGAACATGCTGGTCCTTCTCCAGGATGACCTCGACGCAGACGGCCCGGGAACCGTCGCCCAGATTGTTGACTTCCTTGACCTGCCCCCACACCCCATCACAGTCGAGGCGCGCTATAACACCGGTGGCATACCCGCGGCCAAGAAGATGATCATCGATGGCCATTTCGACGACCGTATCGGCGAGGATTTTGATCGGCTTCATGCCGAGCTGATCGCCCCCGTTTCCGGCACCACCAGCGCCAAGACCGCTGACGGCGTTTACCCGCCACTCGACAACACGCCGGTCTCGATTCCGCCAATGGCCAGCAGCATGCGCGCCCGCCTGCAGACACAGTTCGAGCCCTCGATCCGGGAGGTCGAGGCGCTGCTCGGACGATCACTGGATTTCTGGCGCAAATGAGTGCGCTTCATAACATCTCCGGTGGCGTGCTGGTCACGGGCGTCGGCGCCCCTCCGGGCCTGGGCACCCTGCGCTCGCTGAGACAGGCCGATCCAGAGCTGACGCTTGTTGCCGCCGACCTGAACGCACTCGCGGGCGGGCTGTATGAACCCGGCTGTACCGGGATAACCCTGCCCTCCGCTGCAGATGCGGAGGCCTATCGGAGCGCTGTGCTGAAGGTGATGGCAGATCATGGCTGTGACACCATCATTCCGGGTTCGGAAGCTGAAGCCAAGGCCCTGGCGCCGGTCGTGGACGCCTGGGCAAAGGACGGTATTCGTGTGCCCGTGCCAGCTCCGGATGTGCTCGAATATGGTCTCGACAAGGGCAAGCTCCTGTCCCGTGCCAAGGCCCGCGGACTGCCGATACCGGCGACACTACAGCCCAACAGCGTCGACGATCTGGATGCCTGGGATGGCGGCTATCCCTGCGTCGTCAAACCCCGCACATCACGCGGTGCACGCGGTGTGAGCTATCCGGCCAATGCGATCGAGCTGGCCCAGATCTGGACCGAAACCCACCGCGATCATGGCCCCTGTGTGGTCCAGCAATACATTCCGGGCGGTGCCGAGACCGTCTACACGATCGGCTCGCTGTGGCGCGATGGCGAACTCATCATCTCCACCCTGCACCGCAAGCTACAGACCAATCCTCCGACAGGGGGCGTCGCGGTCGCCGGGGAAACCGTGGATGACCCGGTCCTGATGCAGGCCGGGCTTGATGTTCTGCAGGCCAGTGGCCCCTGGCACGGTCTTGCGGCAGTCGAGCTGAAACGGCCGGCTGCGGGCGAACCTGCCTATTTGCTGGAGATCAATCCGCGCATGTGGGGGTTTGGATATCTAATGACCCTGGCGGGCCTCAACATTCCGGCCCTGCTCGTGCGCATGCTGGCGAATGATCCAGATCTTGGTAACCATATCCCCGGTAGAATTCCTCCGTATAATGCGACTCGGATGACGCGGACCTGGATGGATGTCGAAATCCCTGTCCAAGGCAGCCAGAATGAAGAGGACACGGTGTGAAAAGAACCGTCGCGGTAATTCAGGCACGAACAGGCTCGAATCGGCTTCCGAGGAAGATTCTCGAACCGCTTTTCGATGATGTTTCCCTGCTCGCTTACCAGTGTCGACACTTGCGCAATATTCCAGGCGTGGACGAGCTGGTGATCGCCACGACGACACACCCCAATGATGATACCGTCGAACAGCTGGGACAGGCCGAAGGCATTCGCGTCATTCGTGGTTCAGAGCACGACGTTCTTGATCGCTTCCTCGTCGTCGCCGAACGAACCCTGGCCACGACCCTTGTGCGCATTACATCGGACAGTCCCTTCCGTGACCCCATGATTATTGCGCGATGCGTGTCGGACCATCACGACAATCTTTCCGAATACACGCGGCCCGTTGACAAGCATCTGCCGCGGGGCTTGCGCGCGGAAGTCGTGCAAACGCGTGTGCTTCAACATCTTGCCGCTGATCCGGAAGTCACCGCCCGCCACCGCGAGCACGTCACCCTGTTCATACGTGAACACTATGAAGCCTTCCGGACACACATGGTGCGGTTCGCCGACACGCTTCACTATCCCGATTATGATTTTTCAGTCGACACACGTGAGGACCTGGACTTCGTCCGCTCCGTTTACGCACAGATGAGCGAACGCGACTGGCCCATCGATGCAGAACACATCTGCAAGCTGATCAGCGAACAGGTGGCCGAACAAAACCGCTTCGAGGACATTGCCTGATGAACGCAGAGCGCGTGACCCTGATCGCGGAGATCGGGTCGAACTATGATGGCGATCTCGATCTCGCCAAACGCTATATCGAAGCCAGTGCGAAAGCAGGCGCGGATATTGCCAAATTCCAGAGCCTGAGCCGGGACGGCCTGATCGCACGACGCATCAAGGACCCCGGCAGCGACGACATTGTCGACAATCCGAAATACGCCGCGTTCGGCAATCAGGGCTTGCCGGATGACTGGCACTACACTCTCAAGGCCTGTGCTGACGATAACGGCATCGAATTTATGTCCTCGCCCTTCTCTCTGGAAGCGGTGGACCTGCTCGAGGATGTCGGCGTCAGCCGTTACAAGATCGCATCCGGGGATATGACTTTCCGCGCGATGCAGGAAAAGATCGCCGCAACCGGCAAGGCCGTGATCCAGTCCACCGGCGCCAGCTATCTCGACGAAGTCGAGGCGGCGGCCAGCTTCCTCCGCGCCAAGGGCTGTAACGAGCTTACCCTGTTGCATTGTACAGCAAGTTATCCACCTGCCTGGGAGGATATGAACCTCAACGCGTTGACGTCCCTGCGGGCGGCGTTTCCGCACACGCCCCTGGGCCTCTCAGACCACTCGCCAGGCAGCCTGGCTCCGATCGCCTCGATCGCGCTGGGTGCCAGAGTGATCGAGAAACATGTGACCTTTGACCGCTCCAATCCCGGGCCGGATCACCCCTTCGCGATGGAGATGGAAGAATTCGCGAGAATGGCGCACGACATCACCGATCTGTGCGTCGCGCTGGGCTCGTCCGAGAAGCGGCCGGCAGCGAGCGAAATCAATCGCCGTCGCAATTTGCGCCGCGGCCTCTATGACGCTGAACACGGCGGCCCCACAACGGGAAATGACGGTGTGTGGCTGCGCCCGCAGCACGCCGCCGATGATCGGGCGGAATAGCACACAGACACAAAAAAGGCGCCCTGAGAGGCGCCTTTTTCGTAGTGGGCCCAAAGCCCCTTATTTCGTTCGGATCGCGTCGATCTTGGATGCAGAGACACCGTCAACAATCGTGCGGTTGATCATCGGGTGATCTTCGTCCTGGGGGCCAAAATCACTATCGGGGTGATAGGCAATGACCCGCATCTCGCTGTCATAGGTCCGGAATTTGTGGTGCCCCTCATAGGGGATCCGGAACATCACTCCCGGCTCCAGCGGGATGATGCCTTCCGGCGTGACGCACTCGCCCTTGCCGGAAAAGACCACGCCAATCCGATCGGAAGGATGCGTGTGCGACGTCTGGTCAATGCCAGGCGGGAAGTAGAGCAGGTTGAGACAGGGGTCACCCATCTTGATGGGTGAGATCAACAGGCTGTCGGTACAGCCATCGATATATTTCAGCCGCCCCTTGTCCTCGACCGGACCACCAATCGAGAAGAAGGCTTGGTGCTTGGCGCGCGCCATGACGATGCCCCGGCCGCCGGAAATACTGACGGCATTGTTGGCCGAGAAATACATACCCGATTTGAGGGTGAAACTGCCCGCATCCGTCTTCACGATGGCATCGCCATCCTGGACAAAACCGAAATAGGCCGTATTCGTCGCGTCAAGATCAAGATCCTGATTGTCCCAAGCATGCAGAGTTGTTGGGAAATTCGGATCGCAATCGGCAACCTTGCCGGTCATCCATTCGAATGCGTAGAAGTTCTGCGTGTGGATCATTCCATCAGCCATCGGGGCCACCTCTAATCTATCACGATGAGTATCCCAGAGATTCGCCTTTACAGTCCCTTAATTTCGCAAGCAGGGAAAGGTGATTGGGGCAATGTGCCGCATTCAGGGTCTCGAACCGCCCCTGGGCACGCTGCAGCTTGACGCCTACGTCACACCTACCCAAGCCGTTTGCAACGCGCTAGGTCTTGGCCATGCGCTTTGAAGGTACAGACAATTACGTCGCTGATGCTGAGCTGAGCGCCGCGGTAAATGCGGCGATCGCTCTGGAGCGCCCGCTGCTCGTCAAGGGCGAGCCGGGCACCGGTAAAACCGAGCTGGCCAAACAGGTCGCCGCTGCCATGGGCATGCCGCTGATCGAATGGCACATCAAGTCGACGACCAAGGCGCGTCAGGGTCTGTACGAATACGATGCCGTGGCCCGTCTGCGCGACAGCCAGCTGGGCGATGACAAGGTCCACGACATCAATAACTATATCCGCAAGGGCAAGCTGTGGGAGGCCTTCGCCGCCGAACAGCGCTCTGTGCTGCTGATTGACGAGATCGACAAAGCCGACATCGAATTCCCCAATGACCTCCTGCAGGAGCTCGACCGGATGGAATTCCACGTCTACGAGACCGGTGAGACCATCAAGGCCGAACAGCGTCCGGTCGTGATCATCACCTCGAACAATGAAAAGGAATTGCCGGACGCCTTCCTGCGCCGCTGCTTCTTCCATTTCATCGCCTTCCCGGACGAGGAAACGATGCGCGCCATCGTCGAGGTGCATTTCCCGGGGCTGAAGGGCCGGTTGCTCGCAGAGGCGCTCAAGCTTTTCTACGACGTGCGCCAGGTCCCCGGCGTGAAGAAGAAGCCCTCGACGTCGGAGCTGCTCGACTGGCTGAAACTACTGCTGGTCGAGGATGTTGATCCTTCCGTGCTGACCGAACGTGATCCGCGCAAGCTGATCCCGCCGCTGCACGGCGCCCTGTTGAAGAACGAGCAGGACGTCATGCTGTTCGAAAAGCTTTCCTTCATGATGCGGCGCAATCCCGAACCTGGCGGCGCTCCGGCTGGCGGACCGCGTGACCCGGGCGCGATCTGAGCCAGCTTACCGCTTATTCACTCGGTGCTCGGCGAGTGTTTTCATGCTCTTCCCGCACATCGGGAGGACATGATGAAACACGCATTTTGTGCCGGTATTCTGGCAGCCAGCCTTGCCATGCCGGCCTTCGCACAGGACGAGGCCCCAGCCGATTTCATGTCCGCCTTCCGGCAGGTGATTCCACATGTCATGGCCGGAGACTGGGAGTCCGCGCTGGCGCCGGCAGAAACCGCTCTGGCCCTGGCCGACACGCCGATGGATCGATATCGCATTCGCCACATGCTCACAGATATCAATGCGCGCCTGAGGTATTGGGAGGCGACCGGGCGGTATGCGAGGCAGGCTGCGGACGTCATCCACGGTGATGCAGAGCTTGCAGCGACCCGCATGGTCATGGCCTCCCACATGGCCGCCGAAGAGGCCCGCGCTGCCTGGCATCTGGGCGACACGGCTCGCCTGGCAGACGCCAATGCCCGCATGCTGCGCGATCACCCGGAGGCCAGCCCCGGCTGGCAAGTCCAGGGCGATCAGGGCGCGCGCCACATGCAGGGCCTGCAATGCCCGCTTTTCATTGCCGACTATCTGCGCTTCGACGTTTATGGCGGCAGCGAGGGCGACCCGGCCTGCCTATACTGGAACCACGAGGATATCGGGCTTCGCCTGACCCAGGGCAGTCATGCTTCAGCAGAGGCCGAACGCATGGGCGAAACCTATCCGGACTTGCAAAGCACCCGGTTCGAGATCGTCACGACGGGCACAGGCGAAAACGCGCCCCTGACCTCCTGGTCACTGGGCGCATCTCGCCCGGGCACGCCGGAACAATTCGCCATGACCCTGGAACACCCGCTCCAGCCCTGGACTGTCACCGTGCAATACCCGGCCGGACAAGACGCCGCTGCGCGAGCGGTGTTGCTGCAGGCCTTTGTCAGCCAGCAACCGGATTAACGCCGTCGGGCGCCCCTTAAATCCTACAAACCTGTCATTTGCCACACACAGAAAGCTCGGCTACATGCAGCGGACCTAAAACGTTATATTATAACATCTCATGAATAGACCGCTTGTCTCCGCCTGCCTTCTCGTCACCCTTTCCGCCACCGCTGCTGCCCAGGACACATCGACGGCTGATATTATTCACATCTGGGGCCAGGGAATGGACCAGATTGGCGTGGCTCAATCTGCGACCGAAGGGGTCGTCGGCTATGATGACATCTCGACACGACCGATCGGGAGAGTGGGTGAACTCGTTGAAGTCATCCCGGGCATGATCGCGACGCAGCACTCCGGAACGGGCAAGGCGAACCAGTATTTCATGCGGGGTTTCAATCTGGATCACGGTACAGATTTCGCCGGCTTCATCGATGGTGCGCCGGTCAATATGCGCAGCCATGGCCATGGCCAGGGCTATCTGGATCTCAATCCACTCATCCCGGAATTCGTATCTGAAATTCGTTTTCGCAAGGGTGCCTATCGTGCAGATGATGGTGATTTTTCACTCGCCGGGTCGGCCCGTTTCGCCCTCTATCAGCAATTGCCATCCAACTTCGCCAGCCTGGAGATCGGCGAATTTGGATACAGCCGAGCCGCTGCAGGCGTCAGCCATGAGACCGATTCCGGCGCACTGACCTTCGGCGGTGAACATGTCCTGTATGACGGCCCATGGAGCACGCAGGAGGACGCAGAGCGCATCAATCTGCTCGCCCGCTACGTGGCCCCGGCCTTTGGTGGTGATGCCAGCTTCACCCTCATGTATTACGATGCCGACTGGCGCGGCGCCGACCAAATTCCAGAACGCGCATTGAATGTGTATGGCCGTTTTGGTGTTATCGACCCGACGCTCGGGGGGCAATCGGAACGCCTCGCTGCCACAGCACGTTGGGAAAATCACCTCGCTGAGGTCAACGCCTGGATCGTCCGGTCCGACTTTACGCTCTACTCCAATTTCACCTATTTCCTCGAAGGCCCGGTCAATGGCGACCAATTCGAACAACGAGACGAACGCTGGATGTACGGGGCACGCTATCGTCAGCACGCGCACGTCGCAGATTCTCTTCAGCTCAGCTGGGGTGCCGAGCTTCGTCATGACGACATCGGTGAAATCGGCCTGCACCACTCTCGTGAGCGCGAGCGACTGGACACGGTCCGCGAAGACGCCATCGAACAGACAAGCTTCGCGACGCACATCGAGCTGAACTGGCAAGCGACCGACGCACTGCGCGTTATGGGGGGACTCCGCGCAGACTGGATGCAGGTCGATGTTGACGCCCGGACCCTCGCTGCCAATGGCGGCACCGCAGATGACGCCCTGCTTGCACCAAAGTTCGGACTGGCCTGGCGCGCCTCCCCGGCCGTTGAACTCTACGCCAATTACGGCCGTGGTTTTCACTCCAATGATGCCCGTGGCGCCACTATTACGCTGGACCCAAGCACGGTCGTGATCACGGATCCGGCTGAGCCGCTGAACCCGGCCCATCACGTGCCGGGCGGAAAGCCAAATGCACCTGCAGTCGCTGTTCCGCTGCTAGTCCCGGGCGATGTCGCCGAGCTGGGCGTCCGCTGGCAGACCGACCACGTTCATTTCACGGCGGCTGCGTTCTGGCTGGAGCTCGACAGTGAGCTGGTTTTTGTCGGCGATGGCGGCTCCACAGAACCCAATGATGGATCCGAACGTCATGGTTTCGAAGCGGCCATGTTCTGGACGATCAATGACTGGCTGGTCGCCGACCTGGAAGCCTCCTGGACTGACGCCCGCTTCAAGACCAATGGCAGCGAGGATCACATTCCCGGCGCGGTGGAGACCGTGCTCAGTGGAGGCCTTATTGGCACTTGGGACGATTTCACCCTGTCTGTACGGGTGCGTCACTTCGGCGAAGCGCCTCTGATCGAGGACGGGTCAGTCCTCTCGGATCCGACAACCCTGGTAAATCTGGGCGGTGAATACCGCTTCGGTTCAGCCGCGCTGTCTGTCGACGTTTTCAATCTCTTCGACGCACAAGATGCGGACATCACGTACTTCATCGAAAGCCGGCTCGCGACAGAAGCGACTGCGGTTGAAGATCGTCACCTTCGCAGCGTTGAACCGCGACAGATTCGCGCCGCAATCCGCTGGCAATTTTAAAGGCCCAGCTTCATGCCTTCATGGCTGGGAACAAACCCGAGGCGTTCGTAGAAGCGCAGTGCGTCGGGCCGGCTCTTGTCGGTGGTCAACTGGACCAGGCCACAGCCTTTCCGGCGGCACTGCTCGATTGCCCATTCGAACAAAACCTGGCCATAGCCCTCGCCCCGAGCGCGTGAATGGATGCGCACACTCTCGATCTGACCGCGCCACATTCCCCTGCGCGACAGACCGGGAATAAAGCTGAGCTGTAGACATCCGACGATGCCCTCGCCGTCCTCGGCAACGGCCAGATATTGGTTGGGATCGGTGTCGATGGCAGCAAATGCCTCGACATAGTCACCGTGCACCGGATCGGCGACGACCTCCCGGCTCGCCCCCAATGCGTCATCGGCCAGCATATTGATGATCGCAGAGAGATCGTCGGCGCGGGCCCGTCGGAGAGTGAGGTTTTTGGGCATGGTGTTGGTCCCAGTTCGATTGAAAGCCTCAAACAAATCTAGCCGTTTGTCGTCGACTGATGAAAGGCGGCATCACGGTGCTGGAAAAGAAGCTGTGAGCACCCTACTCTCTTGTCATGCTGCATCATTTCTTCACCGAGCTCCGCGCCGCCAAGATCCCGGTTACGACCCGCGAATACCTGACCCTGCTGGAAGCGCTCGACAAGGGCGCCATCGATCCGAGTATCGGGCATTTCTACTCGGTCAGTCGCGCCGCGCTGGTGAAGGATGAGAAGGATTTCGACAAGTTCGACATGGTCTTCGGTCATGTCTTCAAGGGCGTGGAAGCGCTTGGCGCCCTGTTCGAGACCGAGGAGATCCCGGACGAATGGCTCAAGGCCATGATGCAACGTCTGCTCACCGAGGAGGAAATGGCCGAGCTTCAGGCCCTGCCCTTCGACGAGCTGATGGAGACGCTCAAAAAACGCCTCGAGGAACAGGAAAAACGCCACGAAGGCGGCAACAAGTGGATCGGCACCGGCGGCACCTCGCCCTATGGCCATTCCGGCTATAATCCGGCTGGCGTGCGCATTGGCGGTCAGAGCCAGCACAAGAAGGCCGTGAAAGTCTGGGAACAGCGCCGCTACAAGGACCTGGATGGCGAGCGCGAGCTGGGCACACGAAATCTCAAGGTCGCCCTGCGCCGCCTGCGCAAGTTTGCCCGCGACGGGGCGCAGGAAGAGCTGGACCTGGGTGGCACGATCGACGCGACGGCGAAACAGGGCTGGCTGGACGTGATCATGCGCCCGGAACGCCGAAATGCCATCAAGGTCCTCGCCCTGTTTGATGTCGGCGGATCCATGGATTCCTATGTGCGCATGTGTGAGGAGCTGTTCTCAGCGGCCCGCGGCACGTTCAAGAACCTGGAATATCTTTACTTCCACAACTGTCCCTATGAAGGGATGTGGAAGTCCAATCTGCGCCGACGCGCCGAGACCGTGCCAACTTTTGACCTGATGCACAAATACCCGGCGGACTGGAAAGTCATCATCGTCGGAGACGCCGCCATGGCACCCTACGAGATCACGCATCCGGGCGGTTCGGTGGAACACTGGAATGAAGAGGCCGGCGCCGTCTGGCTGCAGCGCCTCGTCGATACCTGGCCCAACCTGATCTGGCTCAATCCGCAAAAGGAAGACTGGTGGGAGTATTCCTACTCCACCCGCCTCATCCAGGACATTATCGGCCCCCACCGCATGTTCCCGCTGACACTTGAAGGTGTCGATGATGCGATGAAGGAATTGGCGCGCTAGCCAACCGGGTCGAACCGGCCGTCATTGACATCGATACCAAGCTCGTTCTCCACACGCGCGACCCAGCCGCGAACGTTGAGGAATTCGTCCAGGTCGAAACCACCCTCATCAGCCACCCGCGTATAGGCAACCAGCACGATGTCTGCCAGAGAGAGCTGTTCGGCGACGATGAAGTCGCGGGACAGGAGCCGCATTTCCATAACGCCCAGGGCACGGCGGCCCTTGGCCATCAACTCCGGATCAATCTGGTCATCATCCAGGCCTTTGTAGGCTTTCTGGAAACGGCGAACAGCGATGGCCGGCTCGTGGCTGTACTGTTCCCAGAACATCCATTCGAGCATTTTGGCGACATCAAAACTGTCCTCGGGAATGAGCGCAGAGCCCTCGGCAAGATGGAAGCATATGGCGTTGGACTGGGCCAGGATACGGCCGTCCGGGCGAACCAGGCACGGCACCTGACCGGCCGGATTGATAGCGAGAAAATCCTCGGTGCGTGTCTCACCCTTGAGAATGTCGACATTCTGCCAGTCATAGGTCAGGCTCATGTGATCGGCCGTCCACTTCACCTTCAGACAGTTTCCACTGCGCTGGTCGCCATAGACTTGAATGGGCTGGTTCATGCGGGCCTCCTGATCGTTACGATGCACCATAGCGGGGCGGCGACAAAGGTCGAGCCGGAATAAGGATCATCGAAAGCATTTCGCCGGGCGCTTTACCGGTGCGTGACAGCTCGTCGCTTGGGCCCGTCGCAGAGGCATTCTATAAAGCAGGGCAAATCACAAGGATCAAACCGCATGACAACCGTGTCCGACCTCAACATCACCGCTCCGGAAGACTGTGAAAACATGGCGCAGGTACGCGAGGGTGTGGATGCGCTGGACCGCGAACTCGTTGCCCTGATCGCGACCCGGGCCAAATACATGGAAGCCGCTGCTCGCATCAAACCCAATCGCGGTGTGGTGCGGGACGAGTGGCGCATCAATGATGTGATTTCCAAGGTCGTGGCCGAATCCGAACGTGTCGGTCTGAGCACTCGTATCTCCGAGCCCGTCTGGCGGGAATTGGTGGAACGCTCAATCGCCTATGAATTCACCATTTGGGACAAGACCCGAACTTAATCGGCCAGCTCTCCAAAGGCCGAGCGGGTCTGAGCGACCATCTGTTCGATCTGCACACGCGCTCCCGGCCAGGCCAGTGCGGGCAATTCCTCGGCCTCGTCGCACAGATCTCCCAGCGCAAATGCCCCAACACCGCGAGACGATCCCTTGAGCGTATGCACGGCCGTACGCCACTCCGAACGCTCACGCGCCAAACCCATCATGCCGACACAGCGATCCGCCTGGTCAAGCATCAATGAGACCAGCTCGCGCTGAAGCTCGACATCCTCGCCGGTATAACGAAGCAGATGTGCGTGATCGAAAAGCGGTGAGCCGCCGGATTTGAGTTCTGCAACCATGCCAGCGAGATTATCCGGCCTGTTCTTAACATCCCGCTTACCCCCCCGGCGACCAACGCGGGAAACGTTTATCGAGGTGAATTTTTCGTTCAGCTTCGCGTCAGGCGGGAAAATGCATTATGCTTTACTCGCAAGAAGGAGCCGAAGCATGCAGATCATTCTCGCTGCCCTTATCGCTGCTGCCGGGCTTGGCCTGGCTGGAACTTCCGCGCATGCAAGTGCACTGCCCGGCGACGCACCGGCTCTCAAACAGGATCAGCTGACGACTGCCAAGGTGACCCATCCACAGGATCGTCGTCACGGCTATCGCGGTCGCCATGATCATCACCGCGACCGGGACGGTTACCGCAATCCGCGCCATCGGCACGGCTATTATGATCGAGGCCGCTATGGCCGAGGTTATTATGGACCCAGCCGCTATCAGGGCCGACGCTGTTGGCGCGAGGAGCGGTACGGGCATTTCCGCGGCCGCCCGGCCCTCATTTCAGAACGCGTGTGCCGGGATCGTCGAGGCTTTCTCTATGTTGAACGGGGGTCGGCGCGCCTGATCCACTTCATTGATCGCCGGGGTCGGCGCGGACGCTACTAGGAACGTCCCGCTGTGGTTGAATGACATCAGCCCGTCACCCAGATTTCACTTCTTGAAACCTGAAAGCTGTGGCAGTCACGGATGGCGCGGACCTGTTGGGGAACAGGTCTGGCCAGTCGAGGGGACATCGGCAGTTTCCAGGTCATTATCCGCAGGCGAAAAATGCCGCGAATGCAATTTGTGATCACACCTGCCCCATAACCGCCTGTTTTGGCCGGTCTCCTTTCAATGGTGGGGGCGTGGAAGCGTGATGGACTTGTATGCTTGAGTGTACGCATCTGATCCTTGGATTGTTTGTGGGGAATTGTCCGGAACCCCGTGAGGACGAGTATCGACCGTATGCCCGGATCGAGGCCGTGGTCGAATTCGACCCGACCAGCTGGCGGGTCCTGATCTCAAATCAAGGCGGTTATGTTCTGGAACAATGCATCATCGAACTGTCCTCTGATCGCGGGCGTTTCGGCTATCGCCATGTGATGGAACTGGTGCCAGGCGAGCTGAACGCGCTTGACCGGTTCGACTTCCGCAACCGTCTCAATGATGCCCCGCGCCATCTCGACACCTTGCGCATTGAATGCCTGGACACCGAACGTCTCGACGTCATCGTCGAACGGCTGGAAGTGGATCGCGAGGACGATCCGCCCCGCCGCTGGCAGCGCCTCGTCCCGGCCTTCCAGTAGACAAACAAACGCCCGGATCAAAAGGGGGAGACGGTCCGGGCGTTTGCGTTCAACAAGGCGACATCAAGGGGGGAGAGATCAGCCTGCCTTGCGAACCTCGGTGAGGAAACTTTCAACGGTCTGGTGAAGGCGCTCGGCGCGCTCGGTCACGGTGCGTACGGATTCAAGAACATCCCGCGACGCCTCGCCGGTCTGCTGGGCCCGAAAGCTATACATCACGCGCAGCAATCGCGGGGAGGAGTATGTTGCGCATGATTGTCCCTTTTGCGGATATTGAGGTTGATCGCCTCAACTTCCCGGGGGTTGTGGCCTTCAAGCATTAACCATAAATTTTTTGTGTAGTCATATCCTATACATTACGCGGACAAGTTGTTTATCTCCTAAAACCTTGCGTCAACTTCCTGTTGTTTTTTGCTCAAACCAGGCGACCAAACAACTCGGAGATGTATGCGTCGTCATTTTGCCTTTTTCACGTGTTGCCCTGCCCGCAAGCGGGGGAACCATGACTGCAAGACCGAAAAAGCCTGCCAACGGCATGACCACAGCGCTGCTGGTCCTCTCTACAGCCCTTTTGCCGCTCGGGCTCTTCCTGCCCTCACTGGAAACCACACAGTTCGCATTCTGGCGCGGCGAACACTCGATCATCGGGGTGGGCATCAGCCTTCTGGAAGGTGAGGAATACCTGCTTGCCGGCGCGGTGTGGTCCTTCTCCGTCATCTTCCCGACTGCAAAACTGGTCTGGATGTGGCGCCTCAATCAGCGGACCGGGGAGTTATCACGTCCGATGATCCGGCGACTGGAATGGTTTGGTAAATGGTCGATGGGCGATGTCTTCATCATCGCGCTGATCGTCTTCTCGGCGCGCAGCAATTCCATCCTCGACGTTTCAATCGCGCCGGGCCTTATCGCCTTTAGCCTGTCAGTCTTCTTCGCCATGATGGCTTCCGGCCGGATCGCCAGCCGTGAAGCTCAACCGTCAGATTGATCGAGCAATTCCTGGGCGCTTGCCCGTACCTTTTCGAGCAATCTGGCCAACTGTTCCCGCTCCACAGCACTCAGCCGCTCCAACAATCGCCCCTCGGCCTCCCGTGCCATGGGCACAACGTCCTGGTAGACATCCTTGCCGGCCGCCGTCAGGTGCAATAGCCGCGAGCGCCCATCGCCCTCATGTGCGACACGCTCGACGAGTCCACGATCCACCAGGTTCTTGACCGCGCGTGAGACAGCGACCTTGTCCATTGCCGCCATGTCAGCCAGGTCCTGAGCGGTAATGGACCGCCCTTCCCCCAGAATTGCCAGCGTCCGCCACTCCCAGATCGACAGCCCGAAACGCGCCCGGTACGCACGAGCCACCATTCGGGAAACCCGGTTGGACGTGATGGCCAGGCGATAAGGCAGGTATTCGGACAGACGAAGCGCGGGATTCGATTGGGTCATGCGTATACAAATCACACAGTTTCGCTTGTGGACAAGCCTTTCCGCTCCTCGACCGACACCCCCCAGGCAGGCTATGTGAGCCCCATGACCGATTTGACAGACCTGCCGGCACCGGTCCGGCTCACGATAAACGGCGATGACCGGAGCTTCCCGGTCGGGCGCATCTTCTGTATCGGCCGCAATTATGCGGCACACGCAGCGGAAATGGGCTCGGCGCCGGAACCTATCTTCTTCATGAAACCTGGCAGCGCCGCTACGCAAGCTGTTGAAATTGCTTACCCGGGCCAGACTGAGGATTTGCACCACGAAATCGAGCTGGTTCTCGCCCTGGGCAAGGATGGCGAGATCATCGCCTGCGGCGCTGGCGTGGATCTGACGCGGCGGGACCTGCAGGCCCGGATGAAAAGCAAGGGCGCGCCCTGGGAAATCGGCAAGGGTTTCGATAATTCCGCCATTCTCGCCCCCCTCCAGATCGGGAATGGACCACGAGAAGGTTATATAAAACTGTCGGTTAACGGTCAGGAACGGCAATCCGGCAGGCTCGAAGACATGATCCTGCCGCCCGACGATATGGTTGCGGCACTCCGGCAGTATTTTGACCTGTTGCCCGGCGACCTCATCTTCACCGGAACCCCAGCAGGCGTCGGCGCCTTGCAGCCGGGAGACATTGTTGAGGGCGAGATTGAAGGCCTGCCAAAGTTGAGATTTCAGATTAAGGAACGCGCACAATGAACGTGAAACTGTATGGCTACTGGCGATCCAGCGCAGCCTATCGCTTGCGCATTGCGCTCAACCTGAAGGGCGTCGCCTATGACCAGGTCTCGATCAATCTGAAGGATGGCGAACAGAACGGCGAAGCGTGGCTGAAGATGCAGCCGCAGGGCCTCGTGCCGGTGCTTGAAGCCGACAATCACCGTCTGGTGCAATCACCTGCCGTGCTGGAGTGGATCGAGGAGACCTGGCCCGAGCCTGCCCTCCTCCCGGGCAATGCCGCTGATCGTGCCCTGGTCCGGGGTTGGGCAGCGGCCATAGGCTGTGACATCCACCCGGTCCAGAACCTGCGCATCCTCAAGGCGGCAGCTGCAATCGACGGCTCCGGACTGGCCGGAATGAAAGCCTGGGCCAATCGCTGGATCACGACGGGGCTGGAAGGTCTGGAAGCCCTGGTCGCCTCTCATAAGCGTTCCAGCGCGTACCTGTTCGGAGATGCACCATGCATGGCCGAAGTCTATCTGGTGCCCCAGCTCTACAACGCCAGGCGATGGGGAGTTGAGGTCGAGGCCTTTCCAACCCTGCTGTCAGCGGACACGGCGTGCCGGGAGCTTGCGGCATTTGCCGATGCAATACCGGAAGCTCAACCGGACGCCGTGGCGGACTAGGTCTGAACAGCTTCCCAGAACATGTTCACGATCTTCCATTCATCGTTGAGGCGCTGAAGAAACACCCATTCCGACCGATCCGGCGCGTTAATCCGCGCCGCTGCCGTACGGCGGTTCGCTTCAAACACCATGGCCTGCGAAGCCGAGCGGTGTTCCGGTCGTGACAGAAGTTGTTGCTGCACCATCTCCAGCGTTTCATGTTGCAGGAATTCCAGCTCGCCGCCGCGAACCACATGGCGCCGGTCGGCATCTGAATAGATGACACTCTCGATCAAATCATAATCAGCGGTGTCCCAGCCGGCCGCATAGCGCATCACGACGTCGTGCACGTCCGCCATATCGGCGGCACGGTTCGGGTTATCGATCTGCGAATGCCCTCCATAGGCGCAGTTCACCAACACCCATTGCCCGTTAATATGGGTCCCCAGGAAGAAATCATACCAATCCGTATCCGCGGTCAGCTGAAACACGCCGACATTTGCCGTTGAATCGAAAAAGTCGACACCAACGGTCGAGTGTTCAACGCTCAGCCGGTTATCATAATTATAGACTTGGCCAAGAACACGCAGCGTTCCGGGCGGCAGTTCCTCGGTGATATCGACACCGGTTCCGCGAAAATTGCTCCACACGCCAATTTTCGACAATTCCGGATGCACCACGGAAAGGACCAAATCGGCATCCCGAGAGTAGAAGCCGTGGGCAAATGTTTCGGCGAGTGGCCTGAGGGCGGTTTCGGTCTGCGGGTCTTCAGCCCAGCCGGATGGTGAAAGGGCGAATCCTGCGCACAGGGCGACAAGCGTTCGACGCATAGTACACTCCTTGATGTTAGTACTAAGTGTCGCCGCGCCTGATCCAAACCTACCGCCAGCAACGTCAGCAGGAGAGTGTCAATTCGCTGATGTTGTTCACGTCACTGTGACCGGGACAGCGGCAGCTGGCGACCATAGGTCATGGACCGCCAGGCCCATTCAAGAGGGCCATAACGATAGCGCGCCAGCCACAAGGGCGACCAGACTAGCTGCAGCCCCCATACCGCCAGCACAATGATCAACTGCCCCACCCGGTCGACCTGACCGAACAGGCCCAGCCCCGGCAGTCCGACAAAGACCAGTGTCATCAGAAGTGTCTGGCTGAGATAGTTGGTAAAGGCCATTCGTCCCGTCTGCGCCAGAAGATTGGTGACTGGCTGTAACCAGCCGGCCTGGCAGATCAGCATAACCACTGCCGCGTAGCCGAAGGCCAGCACCAGAGAGCCCACATATTGAGACAGCATCGTTATCCAGGCGGATGTGGGTGCGAACCCCGTGGCAAGCGCGTAGCTGGCGCTCCAGCCACACAGGAGGAGACCGACCGGCACCGCGATCAAGGCCGAGCGCATATAACGTTCACGCGACCAACCAAGGGTGAGGAAACCCAGACGGAACAGGGCCATGCCCAACAGCATTACGCCCGCGATACGGCCACCGAAGAAAACCAGCTGGATCAGCTGGAACATGACCGCATTGCCCATATTGTAAGGCAGACGATCCAGGAAACCGGCCTGATAGAGCGCCGTGATGTCATTGACACGTTCAGCGGTGAAGCCCATGGCCTCGGCACCGGAAACATCATCGCCCAGCAGACCCTGGATAGCGGCACCCGACACCATCAACAAGCCGGTGAACGCGATCAGGCCGAGTCCCAGACCGATCTGGCCGAAAGGCGTCATGCGGCGTGCGGTGACGACCACCATTCCTGCCAAGGCGTACGGCACCAGGATATCGCCATACCAGAACACATAGGCGTGGATCATGCCGAACATGAGCAGCCAGCCCATGCGGCGCCAATGACGTTTATGAGCCGCATCTCCCGTACCCAGCATGAGGACGATGCCAGCCCCGAACATGGCCGAAAACAGGGTGATGAACTTCATGGAGAAGAAGGTGTGCACAAACCACCAGACTGCCTGGTTGGCCGGCGCGTCGAAATTTCCCTGAATGTAGGGATGGTCCGCCGCGACATACGTCATGGCGAAGAACTGGATATTCACCATCAAAATGCCGAGCACTGCGAGACCGCGCAGCGTGTCCAGGCACTCAAATCGTGTCGCTCGCGGCGAAGTCGGCATCAAATTCCCCCACAAAGTGATTCCGCCCGGATTCTGCCCCAATCTTACAGATTTTTCACCGGCATCACCCCTATTGTGAATTGTATCGGCTGTGGCGCAAGCGCATAACGCAATCGTCCTTATTCGTGCGGGAGCTAAGGATCCTATGGCCTGGATTGCAGATCTGATTGAGTGGTTAGCCATCTTCTCGATGTCCCTGATGGGCGTCGAGCTGACGCGAACGGACGGATGTTCCGAGGGCGGTACGGACTTCTCGGTAATCGGCAACACGCGCGAAATCGTTGAGTTTATTCCGGGTGACCGGATCGCCTACGTCTTCGATGACTGTAATACCGGCGCCATAGAGGATATCCGCTACGAGACCGTCAACGCTGCGCTGACGACTGTCTACAAAAGCTGATCCCTAACAATTTCGCTCCAATTTCCCCGGGCAAATATCGAGTTTGCATAGTTTATCTGTGTCTAAGCTGCGCCAGACCGCGTAAGCTTGTTATAGATTGATTAACCCGATGGTTTTTCCGACGCAGGGCTGGCGTGAAGAAGTCGCGCGCCCGGTCAAGAAGAGACTCCCATGACCGGAAATACGAAAAACAAAACAAGCACTTTGTCAGATATCGACGTCCTGCCGGACGCCGCCGACGCGCCCTTGATGGCCAGCATCGACCAGGCGATCAGCGACGAATCGGATCGCGCAAACCGGCGACGCAAACCGGCCGGAACCGCATCGCCCGGCGCCTGGCTGGTCTGGATCGGCAATTCCTTCGGCCTGCTCTGGATTGGTGCTGCAGGCGCTTTTTTGTGGGGATATCTCGGCATTCAGAGCCTTGAAAACCTTACCCAGTTCGGCTTTGGCCAGCTGACGGGCCTTGCGGCCTTCGCACTCACACCCGCCCTGCTCTTTGTAATGTGTGGCCTTATGGCGCGGGAGATTGCCCGCAATTCCCAGAATACTGACCGCGTGGAAGAAGCCATCCACCGCCTTGCTGACCCGGCTGCCTATACCGAGGGTCAGGTGCGCAATCTGGCGACCGCGGTTTCCGGTGAGGTCGAGCGCATCAATTCATCCATGGACAGCGCCCTCGCCCGGCTCGCGGCCATGGAAGAAGTGATCAGCCACCACGCCGAGACGCTGGAACAGTCTGCCGGCGACGCCCACATGCGCACCGAAACGCTGCTGGGCGGCCTGCGCAAGGAGCGTTTGCGTCTCAGCGAGGTATCAGAATCCCTGGATGACAAGGCGGCGCTGATAGCCGCTGCGATCTCCGATCAGTCCAAGATGGTCGCTGCTGCGGCGGAACTTGCCGCCACTCAGGCCAACGACACCGAACAGAAAATCCTGGCCAGCGTTGAAACGCTCAATGATGCCAGCGTGAAAATATCCGACCGCGGCCAGATGGTCTCCACCAAGATCGCCGAGCGCGTCGAAAATCTCGGCGAGATGTCCGACACGCTCAAGGAGCGCGCGGAAAATCTGGACGCGGCCTATGTCAAACACCGCAAGCGTCTGAACGATGCGGGCGAAGCCCTGCGCCAGGAGCAGGAAAAGATCGCCGCCGCGCTCGACTTCCACCGTGCCGAACTGGAGACGATGGTCACCACCGCTCGCGATGGTGCGGAAGCCCTCAACACCGCGACCACGGACGGTGCCTCGGCCTTCCGCGATGCGGTTGAGGACGCGCTGACACGCTCGCGGGATCTGGCCAGCAATATCCGCCAGGAATCCGAATACGCTGCCCGTGAACACGAAAGTGCACTGGCACGTCTGGTGGCCTCCGCCCAGGAAGCAAAGTCCATCTCCCAGGCAGCGATCGAAGCCATTGAGGACCAGGCCGATGCCGTGGCCTCCAAGGTCCAACAAGCAAACGAAGCCGCCTATGAGGCTGCAAACCGCTCGGACCAGGCTTTCGAAATGCGTCTGGCAGAGGCTGAAAAACTGACCTCGAAGGCCTCCCAGGCCGCCGACGATGCAGCCGAGTCCGTACGTCGCCGCCTTGAAGCGGTTCTGGCTTCTGCTCGCGCCGAGACCCAGACGGTCGAACGCCAGGTCGAAAGCATGACCGAACGCCTCGACGAGCTGCCGGAACTGGCTCGTCGCCGCGCCCAGGAGGCCGCCGATGCCCTTCGCCGGGGGCTGGAAGGCCTCAATGCAGCAGCTATGACCGCTGCCGAAGAGGCACAGGAAATCGATGCCGCCTTCCAGGCACGCATCCGCCAGAACTACGAATTGCTGAGTGATTTCATGTTGCGCATGGGTTCTGTTGCGGGCGGCCGCCGCGCGCCCGAACTGGGCCTCAATGAAGTGCCCTCACCACTGCCGCGCCGTCCGCGCAATGAAACGGTCGAGGACTCGCCCCCCAGTGCCGATAATGACGAGGCCCCCTCAAAAGACGAGATGCATCGCCCGCTGACCGGTATGAAGGGCGCGGCAGATAAGAGTGTCGGCTTCCCGGAACGCGAGAACAACGCTGCGCGCAAGGATCCGGGCTGGCGCTGGAAGGACCTTCTCTCCTCCATGCCGGAGGAGGATGACGGAAATTCGGGCGGGCGCTAGCCGCGCGCCCGGACGGCCGTTCCGGTCCACTCTGCTAGATCACCGGCAAGATCGGTTGAAGCCGCGTTGAACGCATCCACGATGGCGCTGACGCGGTTATCGCTGGCGCGCCGAGTAACCGTGAACACACGCGAGCCGACCATTTCACGTCCACGTTCCTCGACCAGGCGCGCCATGATGCGAACACGGATCAGTGGGGCGCTATTCTCGCCCTGATCATAAACCGCCTCGAAGGAACGCAGGTCCATCCTCAGCTCGTACTCGCTGCGCACGGCATCCGTCGGATAGACCGGGTCCACGCCATTTCCCGTCGCGTGGAATGTATCCACGACCAGGCCCTGCAATGCGTTTGGCGCCGGAGATATCCAGGCCGCGCCGGACAGATAGGCAAGATGACCTTCGACTCGTTCGATGGCGATCTCATCACCGGACAGTCCAGCCGGAGCGCTCGGGCGTTCGATTTCAACAATGATACCCGGCGGATTATCGCTGGCGCGCGGCGTCGGCGAAGACAGACGATAAACCGCGACTGGCTCGGTCTCAGGCAAAAGCGATACACAGGCCGAGGCGGACAGCGCCGTCAGGCCGGCCAGGAGAAGTTTGATTGAACGCGATGCACTCATTGCGGAATCTCCACGGTCTCACGCGGTGAGCCGGCGATGAAACCGCCGGGATTGTTTTCAAGATCAGCTGAAATGCGTTCCAGCGCCTCCGTCAGGCGCTGCAGATTGGCCGCCGAACGGGTGATGTTATTGAGGCCATTATCAGCAAAGTCTTCCAGCGCCGGGGTCACGGATTGCACCAGTGTATTGGTGTCCACCGCCGCCTGGTTTACGGCCATCGCCGCCAGCGTCGTCTCGTTGACCGCAGCGGTGAGGTCATTGGCCACGAAGGTCGTCGTGGTCTCCGAGAATTCCTGCAGTGATTGCGCGGCCACCGAGATGTCCTGTGCCGCCGTATTGATCTGGGCGAGGGTTTCCCGGGCGTCCTCGATCAGCGCCCCCTCTTCGGACAGGCGATCGGTGATCTCCCGCAGATTAGTCAGCGTCTCTGCGACCTCATCCACATTCTCCTCGCTTAGCAGGTCGGACAGCCGGATAAGCGCGATCTGTGCTGCATCAAGAACGTCCTCGGATCCTTCCACCAGCCCCTCGAGCTGGGCGCGCCGGGCAAAGATGCGTGGCGGCGGTCGGCCAATCTGGCTTTCCAGGCGTGGCGCTTCGGGGGAGCCCCCGGAGATCAGTATATAGGACAGGCCGGTCAGGCCCTGGGGTTCGAGCTGGGCGAAACTGTCAACACGAACCGGGGTCTGCGAAAGAACCTCGATCCGCGCGATCACCCGGCTCTGCTCGTCCAGTCCCAACTCCTTCACCTCACCGACCTGAATGCCGTTGAAACGCACCTCGGCAGACTCGCGAAGCCCTCGCACCGGCCCGTCAAAGACGATGTCGTACTGGGAAAACTCCTCCGAGGTGACCTTGGCCATCCACAGGGTGAACAGGATGCCTGCGGTGATCAATGTCACGGCAAACAGGCCGACGAGTATGTGATGTGCTTTGGTTTCCATCTCTTACCCCCCTTGTCCCGCAAGTGCGGCTCGGCCGCGCGGTCCATGGAAATATTCCTGAATCCAGGGATGCGGATTGCGCATCAAGGCTTCAATTGGCGCAACGGCTTCGACTTTCTTGTCTGCCAGCACCGCGACACGGTCGCAGATGGCGTGAAGACTGTCGAGATCGTGCGTGATCATCAACACGGTCAGGCCAAGGGCCTGTGAAAGTTCCAGAATAAGGCTGTCAAACGCCGCCGCGCCGATCGGGTCGAGGCCGGCTGTCGGCTCGTCCAGGAACAGGATGTCCGGATCCAGCGCCAAGGCGCGAGCCAGGGCCGCTCTCTTGCGCATACCGCCGGAAAGCTCTGACGGGTAACGATCCGCTGCTTCCGGAGACAGGCCTGCCAGGCCGATCTTCATGCCGGCGATTTCTTCCATCAGGGCCGGTGGCATGGAGACATGCTCGCGCAGCGGCGCCATGACGTTTTCACGCACGGTCAGCGAGGTGAACAGAGCGCCGTTCTGAAACAGGACGCCCCAGCGTGAATTGACCTTGCGGCGCTCAGCGACCGACAGGCCGCCATAGCGATGCCCCTCGAAAAAGACATCCCCGCCATCGGGCTGTTTGAGCCCTAGGATCGTGTTCAGCAGTACGGTCTTGCCCGTGCCGGAACCGCCGACCAGTCCCAGGATTTCCCCGCGACGGATATCCAGATCCAGATTTTCGTGGATGACGTGCGGTCCAAAGGCGGTTCGCAGGTCCCGCACGGAAATGAGAGCGTCCTGCGTCATATTCCCAGCTCCAGGTAGAGCATGGCAAACAGGGCCTCCAGCACGATCACCGCGAAGATCGACTGAACCACGGACGCAGTTACGCGGCGCCCCAGCGATTCCACATCACCTCCGACCTGCATGCCCTGGCGACAGCCAATGATCGCGACGACAAGGCCGAAGACGGGTGCTTTGGACATGCCCACCAGGAAGTGGCTCCAGTCGAGCTGTTCGTGAAAACGGGTAATGAAGAGTGAGGGCGAGATATCCTGGGCACTCCAGGCGACCAGCATGCCGCCAAAAACACCGGAGATCATGGCACCGAACGTCAACAGTGGAGCCATCAGCGTACAGGCGATTACACGCGGCAGAACCAGGACCTCAAACGGGTCAAGGCCGAGAACACGCATGGCGTCGACCTCCTGCTGCATTTTCATCGCACCGATCTGGGCGGTGAAGGCGGAATCAGACCGGCCCGCCAACATGATGGCCGTGATCAAGACACCGAATTCGCGCAGGACGGCAATACCGACAAGCTCGACCGTGAAGACCGAGAAACCCAGACTTTGCAGCAGGTTGGCACCCATGTACGCAACCACGGCACCGATGAAGAAAGACAAGGTAGCGATGATAGGCATCGCGTTCACGCCGACTTCTTCCATGGCCCAGATCGTCGGGGTCAATCGCAGGCGCGAGGGCACGAACAGGCTGGTTACACCGGTGATCATCGTCCGGCCGAGGAAACCCAGCGTATCAAGGATTTCCCTCGCCATGGCTTCCAGACCAGCACCAATTCGCGCAAGAGCCTTGCCAAACCCGAACGTGGGTGGCGCCTCTTCGGAACAAACCGTCGTACGGGCACGCACTTCCTCGATCAGTCGTCGCGCGGTCGGGTGATCCCCGATGAAATGGAAATCGCCATCGGGCTCTCCACATCGGCGGGTGACCCGTCCGATGATGAAGGCTCCCGCTGTATCCACGCGCCCCAGATGGGTCAGGTCGATGACAATATCGCCGGGCGCAGTTGTCTCTTCAACACGGCGCAGATCTGCGTCCGTGCTGCCGATTGTTTCGACCGTCCAGTCACCATGCAGCTCAACAACCGTCTTAGCGCCGTCCTGACGTATGACGGACCCGGCAGCATCAACCTGAGATAACGCTTTTCCCCTCATGGGATCGCAGCCTAGTCGATTTCTTTGCCCGACGGGAGTGCTGAAACGCGGTGAAGTGCAATTGCTGCAACCAGACCAATTGCGGCTGGTACCAGCATAATGACGAAGCCCCCGGCACCGGCCCAAGCAAAGGCGTACCCGGACGCCACTGACGCGAGCGCCATGACCACCCCACCAGAAAGCGCCGAGTTGATCGCCTGGACTGTAGCCGTATGACGCTGCGGGATAGCCTCAACAGCGAAACGCAGGAAACCGATATAGGTCGCTGCATAGGTCAGCGCGTGCAATAGCTGCAGCATGAAAAGGAAGGGCAACGGCGGACCCAGCGCGGTCAGCCCCCAGCGCAGAAGCGAACCCAGCGCGCCGACACCCAGAAGCTGCGCGGGCGACATGCGCCCAAGCACACCCTTGCCGGACCACCAAAGAAAAGCGATCTCGATCATCACTCCGGTCGCCCAGAGCGCTCCGATGATGAGCTTGCTATGCCCCTGCGCCTCCCAGGCAAGCGTCGAGAAATAGTAGTAAAATCCGTGCCCGCCCTGAATGCAGGCCGATGCCAGCAGCGCCCAGCCCAGCGGGCCGCGCACAAGGCGACCAAACTGCACCCAGTCAATCTTCTGCCCGGCTTCAGCATCAGCCGGCTCGCCGTCCGGCAAGGTGAAGGCGGACACGACGACAAAGGCGGCACCGGTGACGACAAACACGATCACGCTCTCGCTGCCCGTCAGGTCCAGCAAGGCGCCAGCGGTGAAATTGGCGATGACAAACACCGCGGAACCAAAGGCTCTCACAGGTCCGAACGGGATCTTGCCCGCTCGCGATTCCCGCATTGCAAACGCATCTGCCAGCGGGATCTGGCCAAAGAAACAGGCCGAGGCAAAAAACGCCAGTACCAGCAGGGGCCAGGGCGAGCTGGTTGGCAGGTGCATGGCAAAGGCCACCAGCGCCGTCAGCGCCATGGCCCGGATCGGATGGCGTTGCAGGCGCGCCTTGTCAGACCAGCGCGCGGCTATTGGTGAAATCAGGAAACGCCCGGCATAGCCCGCGGCCCCGATCCAGCCGATCCACTCCGCCGAAATCCCGCGCCCCTCCAGCCAGACCGGGAAATAGGGCAGGAACGCCCCGAGGGTCAGGTAGAAAGCTCCAAAATAGGCGGAAAATCTGAGTGTGTTGGCGTTCATGTGTTTTGCGTCCCGAAGCGCACGCCATAACCTTTCCCGACAGCGCTGCATAGGTGTCAAACGCTTGGCGAACAGCGTTCACTTCTATAGGTTCCCCGCAAAATCGGACACAGCCTCATCAGATGACTTTCGAAACGACTGCACATTCCTCCTCCAAGATGGCAGCAGACAGCGATCCAGTTCGACCGCTGCGGGTACTGGTCAGCGGTTATCGCTCCCACCCGCATGTCGGCGGACAGGGCGTTTACATTCGCGAGCTGACACGCGCGCTGGCAGGACTTGGACACAAGGTCACGGTCATTTCCGGCCCGCCATACCCCGAACTGGATGACGGCGTTGAGCTGATCGAACTGCCCTCACTCGACCTGTTCGAAGAAGACAACGCCTTCCTTGCCTTGCGCCCCCAGCATCTCACCAATCGTGCGGATCTGTCGGAATGGCTGGCGCATAATTCCGGGGCATTCGGTGAGCTGTATTCATTTGGCTTGCGACTGGAGAAATACCTGCGCGACCACGCCGGCGAGTACGACGTGCTGCACGACAACCAGACCCTCGCCTCACCATTTGTGCGCATTGATGAGCTTTTGCCCGTCATCACCACGATCCACCATCCGATCTCGATCGATCTGGACTATGCCGTTGCCGCTGGCGAAAGCTGGTGGAAACGCGCCCTGACACGCCGTTGGTACAGTTTCGTGAAAATGCAGGCGCGCACCTCGCGGCAGTTGCCGCGCATGCTCGCGGTCTCTGCCGCGGCACGGGACAGTCATGCCGAGCACTACGCGACACCCACGGAACGTGTGCGGGTTGCGTTCAACGGCATCGAGCACTCCATTTTCCATCCCGACAGCGCAGTCGAACGCGAGCCGGGCCTGATCGTGACCACGGCCAGCGCCGATGCACCGATCAAGGGGTTGGATGTCCTGCTTGAGGCAGTTGCCCGCGTCGCGGCAGCGCGCCCGAACGTCAAACTGCGGATCGTCGGCACCCTGCGCAAGGGACCGGCCAGGCGTGCTCTGGAGAAACACGGGCTGACCTCCCGCGTTATCGATGGTGGCGGTCTCAGCCGCGAGGATGTGGCAGATCTTTATCGCCGTGCGCATGTCGTCGCCTGCCCCGCTCGGTTCGAGGGGTTCGGTTTCCCGGCCGCCGAGGCCATGGCCTGCGGGGCAGCAGTTGTCTCCAGTGATGGCGGTGCCCTGCCGGAAGTGGTCGGTGATTGCGGCCTTGTCTCTCCTGTCGGGAATGCCGGCGCGATGGCGGCCAATCTGGCGCGCCTTCTGGATGATCCGAACATGGCCAGCGAAATAGGTCAGCGTGCCACCGCCCGGGCGCAGGACGTGTTTCAGTGGAAACACCACGCCCTCGCCGCCTCGCGTCTTTATACCGAAGCCCTTGCTGAACGGGGAGCCCGCTCATGATGGTCACGGTTCGTCTCGAGGACATGGACCTCGAGCCCGGAATGCGCGTTCTCGATCTCGGCTGTGGCCGTGGCCGACACCTGCACGCACTCTACTGGAACGACATTCCGCTGGACGTGGTCGGACTGGACCTGTCGCACGGCGAGGTCAAGGCAGCCTGGGAAGGCTTTTTCGAGTTGCCTCCTCCCGAGCCGGCTTCCGACCAGCGCTCCGCCTCGGTCACAGCCGGCGACGCCGGCCGTCTGCCTTTCCCGGACGCTTGTTTCGACCGCATCATCTGTTCCGAGGTCCTGGAACACGTGCCGGATCCGGACCTGGTTCTTTCGGAAATCTCACGCATCCTGAAACCCGGCGGCCTGTTCATCGCCTCGGTGCCGCGTTACTGGCCGGAAAAGATCTGCTGGAGCCTCTCGGAAGGTTATCAGAACACGCCGGGCGGGCATGTGCGCATCTTCCGCTCCTCCCAGCTCAGGCAGTCCGTCGAGCAGCAGGGTTTCAAACGCTTTGCGCGCCACTGGGCCCATAGCCTGCACAGCCCCTACTGGTGGCTGCAATGTGCGCTCTGGGACAAGCGCGAGGACAGCGGCCTCGTCAATACCTACCGCAAATTCCTGGAGTGGGATCTGTTGCAACGCCCCTGGCTGACGCGCTTCCTCGACTGGCTGCTGAACCCGGTCATGGGCAAGTCCGTCGTCATGTATTTCCGCAAGGCCAGCTGATGAACACGCCCCGTATCATCGTCGAAAGCGCAGCCTATATCCGCACGCTGCAGCGTCCAGACGGATCCATCCCGTGGATTGACCGTGGCATCTGGGACGCCTGGAACCATGGCGAGAGTGTCATGGGACTGGCCATCGCGGGACATGCCTCCGATACGCTGCGGGGTCTGGATTGCCTGGTCGAGCGACAGGACGCCGATGGCGGATTTACCGGTGACCTGGGTGCTTCGGTACCGCTGGATGACGATAATCGACGCCTGGTCCCGGGAACCCCGGAACAGGCCCGCGACACCAATTTCACCGGCTATGTGGCGGTTACCGTGCTGCGCAGCCTGCTGGCATTGCAAGCCGCGGACAAGGCCGAGCGTTATTGGCCCATGGTCGACAAGGCGATTGAATTTGTCCTGCGTCACCAGACCGAACGCGGCGATATCGTCTGGCGTGGCCTCGATCCGTACGAGGCCCTGGAAGACGTCGACAGCCTGCGCGCCGGTAATGCCAGCCTCTATAAGTCCATTGAATGCGCCCTGCTTCTGGCCCGCATGGTCGGCGCCGAGCGCCCACACTGGGAAAGTGCCCGGCGCGCGATTGGCGCCACGCTGCGCGAGAATGATGCGCGTTTTGATCGTTTCGGCACGGACCGTCGTCGATATGCGATGGACTGGTACTACCCGGTCCTGACCGGTGTATTGCCGACCGGGGCAGGTCGGGCCCGCCTCTATGCGCGCTGGAACGAGTTTGTCGAGGCGGGGCTGGGATGTCGCTGCGTGACGGATGAGCCGTGGGTCACTGCAGCTGAGACAGCGGAACTCGCCCTCGCCTGCCTCGCAGCCGGCAAGCGCGAGGAAGCCCGTGATTTGCTGGAGAACCTGGAGCCCTTGCGAGCCAACGACGGTGGATACTGGATGGGGTGGCAGTTCGCCGAGGACGTCATCTGGCCTTATGAGCGCCCGTCCTGGACGGCCGGGGCAATGATCATGGCACTCGACGCAGTTGAAGCCCTGACACCGGGGTCGAACCTGCTGATCCGAACGGTGTTACCAGAACTTCCGGAGACAGCCCCTAAGCCAGACGGCGAAGGACTTCCAGCGTTCCTGTTCGACTGACGACCTCGAACAGGCCGCTATCGCGCGCCAGCTTCCAGATCTCATAGGGCGGCCGCCCGCCATCTTCCGGATTGGGGAAGACGTCGTGTATGGCCAGGATACCGCCGGTGAGGATGCGCCCGGCCCAGCCGCGATAATCCGTCAGCGCCGCCTCCATGGAATGCCCGCCATCGATGAACACCATGCCCAGGGACGTGGTCCAGTTGGCAGCGACAATGCCGGAACGGCCGATGAGCGGGATTACGCAATCTTCCAGCTTGGCGCGGTAGAGCGTGCGGCGCAGTTCGCGCAGCGTCTCCACGGCGCCCAGCTCGGCATCGAAGAGTTCAGTGTCGTGATACTCCTCACCCGGCTGATGTTCTTCCGAACCGCGATGATGATCCAACGTGTAGAGGACTGTGCCTGCCTCCCGAACGGCGGGCCCGAGATAGAGCGCGGACTTGCCGCAATAGGTTCCGATTTCCAGCACCGGTCCCAGGCGTCCGGCCTGGCGCGCCAGTTCGGCAAGGTGGTCGCCTTCCTCGGGCGCGAGGAAGCCTTTTACGTCATCCGGTGAAAGCATCAGGAAGAGGCGCCGGTCATCAGCGTGCGACGCAGCTGGGCAATATCATCGGCCCGGTCACGCAGCGCTTCTGCATCGCGGGCAAAACGCGCTCGGCGTGTTTCCAGCTCTGCAAGCTGGGTTTGCTCCAGCCCGCCCGCGATATCAGCCATGGCAGAATTGAACGTATCAAGGGCTTGCCGGGAATATCCAACGGCCCGTTCGAGATGTTCGATGTCTTCCGCCAGGGATGCGCGGGTCACTGCGGAGGGTTCACGGATCAGAACCTGGGCCGCGAAGTTCACGTCTCGGATGAGCGCATCGGCTTCGTCGAGGTCGGAAGCCAGTCTGGCCATGGACGCGTCTGCGACCAAAGCACCGGAATCCGTGTTGATCATGTACGGGATCTCGACCAGATATTCGACCGGAACGCCACGCTCGATCGGAGTATCGGAATTCTCGCTTTGTCCCGTGAGGCGGTTCATCCAACCGCCGGCCGACGTCATGGAACGAACGCGGTGAACCCAGCCTTGTTCGACATAGGTGTCTTCTAGACGTGTCACGGACGTTCTGAGGGCAGATTGGTGGACATTCTGGGCATCGCGCATGGACGGCAAGACCGATCCTGCAACAGAAATCGGTGCGCTTGCACACGCGCTGATCGTCAAACACGCGGCTATGGCAGCGGTTACGATCCCGGACTTCTTCATCGTCGAATGTCCCACAAAAAATACATCGGCCCCAATACACAGACAGTATCGAGTGTTGAGCGAATAGGCTATGGTTTATTCCGTTTAGAACTGCCTAACGAAATAACTTGCTATTGCGGCATATTTCATGATGGACGCTGGTTACACCCGACGCCTGCTTTACCCCCCGATACAACCGTATCGCAGCTATCGCCTGAATGTCGGCGACGGGCATGAATTGCATGTCGAGGAATGCGGACGGCCTGACGGTCTACCGATCGTCACCCTGCATGGCGGCCCGGGCGGAGGCATATCCCCTGCCCTGAGGCGTTTTTTCGATCCACAGCGCTATCGCATCATCCTGTTCGACCAGCGCGGCTGTGGCCGGTCCACACCACATGGTTCGCTGGAAAACAACACCACCCAGGCGCTGGTCGAAGACATGGAAAAGATCCGTGTCCAGGCCGGTATCGACAAATGGATCGTGTTTGGCGGGTCCTGGGGTGCAACGCTGGCCATGGCCTATGCGCGCGACCATGCGGATCGCTGCCTCGGGCTGATCCTGCGCGGGATTTTCACCTGCACGCAGGCCGAGCTCGACTGGTTCTACAAACACGGCGCCAATGTCATGTTTCCGGACGCCTGGGAACGCCTGGTCGGCTCACTGACCAGCGAAGAGAGAGAGGATGTCGTCGCGGCCTATTATGCCCGCATGCTGGAAAATGACGTGGTGCGCCGACGCCCGGATGCCCTCGCCTGGGCACGCTGGGAAAGCGCCCTGATCTCGCTGGCAGGAGATCCGAGCGCGCCGCTGGCTGATCCCATCCGGGCAGATGGCCTGGCACGCATGGAGACGCATTATTTCGCAAATGGTGGGTTTTTCGAACGGGATGGCGAATTGCTTGAGGATATTGGCAAGTTCAACCAGATCCCCGGGGTCATCGTCCAGGGACGATATGACGTCGTAACGCCCCCCAAAACGGCCTGGAGCCTTGCCCGGGTCTGGCCGCGAGCAAGGCTCCAGTTAATTGGCGATGCCGGCCATGCGGCCGGCGAGCCCGGCGTGGTCGACGCACTGGTGCGCGCGACCGACGCCTTTGCAGATCAGATGGGCTAGCCCAGTCCGAGCATCGCGTTGAGCGTTCCACCTGCGAAACGCGCATCGAGACCCAGCACCAGAACCAGACCCACGATCGCCGGGATGATCCAGCGGATCATGAAGTGGAAGAAGCCGAACATGCGACCGGACGCGTGCGAAAGTTCTTCTTTCAGAATGGCCTTGGGCAGGACCCAGCCGGTGAACAATGCCACCAGGAAACCACCAAACGGAAGCAGGATCTCGCCAGACAGGACGTCCAGGAAACCACCACCAAAATCGGCCGAATACACAGAACCGGCACCGATCAGGAAAGCGATACCGCCCAGCATCCAGGCGATCTGCGTCCGACCGAAGTTCGAATGCTCGTCAAAGAAAGCCACCGTGGCTTCCAGCAACGAGATCGACGAGGTCAGGGCCGCGATGAAGGCCAGGAAGAAGAAGGCGCCGCCGATCAGATTACCCATTGGCATGGAGCCAAACAGGTTCGGAAGCGTGGTGAAGATCAGGCTCATGCCAGCAGCCGGGTCGACGCCAGCGGAGAAGACGATCGGGAAGATCATGAAGCCGGCGATCAGGGCAACAAGCGTGTCGGCACCCGAGATCAGGCCAGCGGATTCACCGATATTGGTGTCCTTGGTCAGGTAGGAACCGTAGGTGATCATGATCG
>Ga0189285_100049_pt1 | contig 101966 bp, 87 predicted proteins | sample GEYOminimetaG_FD_130315 | JGI IMG/M metagenome (GOLD analysis project Ga0189285, IMG submission 130315) | Marine microbial communities from the Costa Rica Dome - GEYO mini metaG | ecosystem: Environmental > Aquatic > Marine > Oceanic > Photic zone | place: Costa Rica: the Eastern Pacific... | reverse complement strand
TTCCGAACGGAGTGCGCGCGCTCTGAGATGCTGGGAAAAGCGCAGGATCAGGACTGTCTCTGAGTATCACTCAGAACCCGTCGCATCCTAATCAAATTCCCCGCCCACGACCGCTAAACCATGGACAGGGGCGTAAGCCCACGCACTGGATGCCGCTGCCACCCGTTCCTGAAACCGAGAAATAGAGGTCCGGATATGCCCCAAGACGGTGAAGGCTACTCGTACGATGACGACCATGTGTTTGCTTACATGGATGAGGATTGCGGCGATGATGAAGAACTCGAAGAAGAGTGCGGTCAGATGCCAGATGGAACCTGCATGCTCATCGGTACGGAGCATTGCGATTGGGACTGCGGCAGGCTTGCGGCCCAGCGTATCGAAGCGATGAAAGCGCCACTCCAGAAACAGAGAAATAGAGACCCGACCTTTGATCGATATCGACGAGAGAGAAGCCAAACGCGTGGGCGCGATGATTGATCGCGTGAAGCGCGCTGGCCTCACAGAAGAATCCGATGTCTTCCTAAATTCGTATTGGGCTTGTTTGCGAATAACACAGGCTTATGTCGCAGCGCGGCCATACATAACCGGCCCTACAGGTCAGCTTGATGCGATCATGGATCATTGGCCAAAACTGGTTCCAGGCGCGCCGCAACGAGATGACGCAGCGGTTCTCCAAGACGCACTCGACGATGAAGAGTGGCACCGTCAGGAAGATCGCCGACTGAGGCGCGCGGCTGGCGAGGAATTTATCTGAAATGGAGACCCGACAGATGATTTCTACGAAGGTGAATCGAAATTCTTCATATTCAGTAACATCTTACAACTTGCATTAAATGCGCTCCAAAATACGAGAACAAAGAGAACACAGAGATAGAACAGGCGGCAAATGAACGATACAGCAGCAAGGTCAGTCCGATTTGAATACACCAACTGGCGAGGCGAGACCGCCGAACGTTGGGCCACTCCATCAAAGATGTGGTGGGGCAAGACGGATTACCACCCGGAGCCACAATGGCTCATGACGGCATTCGACCATGACAAAGAAGCTGAGCGGGATTTCGCGCTACGTGACTGCCGTTTTGTCAGCGGCTCTGAGGACACTCCGGACTACACGCCAATAGCGTCTTTTCATTTTTCCATGTCGAAACAGGACATAGACCGCCATCTGGACAGGCATCAGGAAGAGGTTGAAACCGAGATTAAGGAATAACCACGGCGCGCCCCATCGCCTAGCCCCGGACATGAGCCCAAACAATCGCCAGTCCGGGGGAACTTTCACCGGACCGAAGAGTTGATCCATGACACCAATCTCGACAGCAGAGGCAAGAGCCCTGGAACACACGATTGAAAGTGTGAGCGAGAAAATGGCTGGTCAATTGATGGTAGCTCATGGGAAAGCAGCCCAAATACTTGGGATGGACCCTCGCACATTGTCAGAGGAAGGCAATGCTGGAAGGATCAGCTATCGCGAAAGAGGCTCGAGGCGGGTATATACTCTCGCGTTTCTGGTGGACTATCTCACAACGCCGAAACCGAAAGAGCAAACGTCATGGCCGTCTACAAACGATCGGGCGAAAAGAGCAAATCAAAGTCGAGCTACTACTACTACGACTTCAGGTGGAACGGTCGTCGGTTTTCGGGCTGCACGTATGAAACATCAAAGTCAAAAGCCGAACGCGTAGAACAACGAGTTCGGGAACGGGTAAAGACACCACAAGACGACACGACGATTGATGGCGCTTTCCTGCGTTGGTGGGAAGAAAAGGGCGAACAACAATCGGAATCCAGCACCATTATGTGGCGCTTATCCCTGCTTCAAGACAATCTTGAAGAGCTTCTCAGCCAAGACCGGTTGCCGCTGCATTTATCCGCAGTTACGACAAATCATCTGGCGAAATACGTGCGGGTGAGAACCAGACAGCCGAACCGTCGAAACAAGCTCCCATCACCGGCGACAATTAATCGAGAGATCCAGCTTCTCCGCTCGGTCATGCGTTACGCTGTAAATGTTTGGGGGAAGCAAATCGCACTTCCTTCCTTCGGCGCTGTTTTGCAGGAAGAGCCGGAGGAGCGCATCGTCGAAATCAGCCAGTCAGAAATGACCCTACTGAAGCAAAACATGCGCGGCGACTATCACGATGTTCTCGACTTTTTGGTCCTTGCGGGGAACCGAGCTGGCAATGTTTTGGTGAACCAGAGCCGTCTATTGAAGCCTCAAGATGTGGACTTCGAAAACTTCGAAGTGACATTCTATATCAAATCCAAAAAGTCAGGAGGCAGACGGTTGGTCCTGCCGCTGACCGAACCAATGATCGTTTTATTAGCGAACAACATTGGAAATCATCCGGACGCGGTATTCACTTACATCGCGCAGCGCACTCGCGGCGAAAAGGTGCGTGGCAAAAGATATCCAATCACACACACGGCATTTCGTTCTGAGTTCAAACGCGCAGCCGCCGCGATCGGTCGACCCGAGCTCCGGGTTCACGATCTCCGTCACACAGCCGCAACGCGCACCCTTCGAGCCACAGGCGACCTCCGCCTCGCGCAGATTCAATTGGGACATACTCGGATCACAACAACCGAAAAATATGCCCACACAATGAAGTCGGACCTCCTCGCAGGCTTACAAAAGTCCCACGGAAATCCCACGGAGCAACAGTCCAATATCGATAACCTATTGAAAGAAATGCGGAAAAGGAAACGCAATAACCGGTCTTGAAAACCGGCGTGCGGGGAACCGTACCGTGGGTTCGAATCCCACCTCTTCCGCCACCTCCCCACATTCCATTGTTTCACACCCGTCGCCCATAGGATCGTCAGCCAGTTTTGCTGGCAGCACCTATAACAGAACCATGATTTTAGCTTGCTGGATGATCGCCAGCCCCAAAAATGACAGGCTGGCGGACTTCAGCGGCTCGACGCACCGGCTCACTGCGCGATTGCCCCTTCCCTTTCAAAAGTAAGAACACACTAAAGAGCGGGAAGACGATCACCGTCAGAATGCGGTTGAAGAGAAAGTTCTGCCCGACATTTGACGTGACTTGGTTTCTGTATTTACCTTCCAGCATGACTAACCGTTCAGACGAATTGACTGCGAAGAAGTAATAGTTCTGTTGTCGAACCGTTCCATTTAGCTGATAGCTGAAACTGCAGTTCTGAAAAATGAAATCGGTAGTCTTACACTCGCGCTCTGAAGTCGAAATCAGCGCAGGTGTCAATTTCTGAGATCGCAGTTGGAAGTCAGCGGCGATATTTCCATCGCTCCAAAAAACCAGGTACTTCCTCCTTCACGCTGGCAAGCAAAAGCCCGCGGCGCTGTAGAACTGCGGGCTTTGAAGGTGTAGCAATTAGATTTTAAGCTACTTCACCTTTTTGGCTTGTCAGGTCCCGGACACCACCAAGGAACGCCGAAACTTTGGAGCGCAGGTCAGCAGCATTTTCTTCCAGATCGACTGCCGCAACATCGACTATATGAGCTGTTTGTTTGGTGCTTTCAGCTGCTTCGGAAACGCTGTGAATGGTCTGCCCCACTTCAACAGAACTTTGCGAAGCCTGTTGAGCATTGTGTGCAATCTCCTGCGTTGCTGCACCTTGCTGATCCACAGCCGATGCAATTGAGGAGGCAATTTCGTTCATCGTGCTGATGATGTCAGTCACGGCACCAATCGCGCCGACGGCTTGTTCTGTTTCGCCCTGAATGGCAGAAATTTGACTGGAAATTTCTTCGGTTGCCTTTGACGTTTGGTTGGCCAGCTCTTTAACTTCAGCTGCAACAACCGCAAAGCCCTTACCGGCTTCCCCGGCGCGGGCGGCCTCAATGGTCGCATTCAAGGCAAGCAGATTGGTTTGCTCGGCGATTGCCTGAATTAAGGTGACCACCTCACCAATGCGCGCAGCTGCGTCTGACAAGCCGTTCATCCGCTCATTGGTCGCGGAAGCCTCTGTTGCCGCTTTGGCCGCAATTTCGCTGGAAGATTGTACCTGACGGCGGATTTCGTTGACAGAAGCTGACAATTCTTCAGCAGCAGCAGCGACGGTTTCGACATTGCTGGACGCCTGAGAAGACGATTTGGAAACAATGCCAGACTTTTCAGATGTCTGTTCTGCGCCAACCATCATTTCCGACGATGCGGTTTTCAGATGACCAACTGACAGCTCAATCGTCTGCATTAATTCGGTTATTTGGCTATCAAAATCCCGGCTCAAGCGGCCAACTTGCTCGCCAGTCTGAGCCGCCAACTCCTGATCCGTTTTTTGACGAAGTTCCAGTTCCTTGCGCGTCGTTTCATTGGCAACAAAGACTTTCATGGCAGCGGCCATTTTGCCGATTTCATCGCCGCGCTCCACTCCGGCGACGACAATGTCGGTGTTGCCATCAGCCAAAGAGCTCATGTTGGTAGTGAGTTCACGCAGAGGACGTACAAGGCTGCGAATTGCGAGAAGCGCAATCACACCTGCTGCCACAGCGCCGAGCAGGGTCAACGTTAAAGTCACCATGGCTTGTTGCCAGAAAGCCGAATTCAGATCCTCAATGTAGACACCGGTTCCAAGCATCCACTGCCAAGGCTCAAAACCAACTGCATAACCCCATTTTTCAATCGGTTCGTCACCGGACGCCCGGGGCCACAAATATTGCAAGGTGCCACCACCATTTTGAGCGCGGTCTACGAGTTCGGTTATAACCCGAACACCGTTGGCATCTTCAAGACTTGCAAGATTTTTGCCGATCAAGCTTTCTTTGACATGGGAAACCGTTACCGCATCGTAATCGAATACGAAAATATAATTTGTGCCTTTTTCGAAGCGCATGGCCGAGATTGCATTGACCGCTTGTGCTTGTGCATCCTCACGGGAAAGAACACCAGACTGTTCCAGTTCATAATAGCGCTGAGCAATGTTTTTGGCTGTTTGTGAAATATCTTCGATTTTCACCATCCGCTCGGTGAACATCGCCTCCTTGAGGGATGAAAGCGACACGACAGCGAGCGCTGCTGTGAAAAGCGCGATAACGCAAACAGGTGATAATATTTTGAGGGCCAGAGGCCAACGAGCTAACGACATGGTTCACTACTCTCCCGATAACAGTATGCGAGAGACTAGATGCAAATATTAACAAAACACCTAAGAATTACCGATAACGAAATACATTACCGTTACATATTATTACTTGACGCAACGTGAATTGTGAAAAATCACACCCGTTAATCAATTGAATATGAGGCAACCGTCTCACAGCACCGCGTCATTCAGCATTTCAATCGCGTTCACGCATATTGCACATTACCGAGAAATCCCGGTTCCGCGGTGCGCATCCCATGGTGAATTGTCATCGAAGACAATGTTTTTTCCTACCCGAACAAATTTGATGATAGGCGGAAAGGCTTCTTAACGAAATCGGACCTCGCCATGCACTTGCTAATAAATGGGTTCGGTCGCATTGGCCGGACCGTTCTGCGCCAGCTCCTTGCCCTTCCTGCTGATCGCAAACCCAAATCGATCTGGCTCAACGACATCGCCGGTCTTGAGACCGCTCTCTACCTTTTTAAATATGACAGTGTATTTGGCCCTTATCCCGGTTCTGTTGAAGCGTCCGCAGATGGATTTGTGATCAATGGACAGCGTGTTTCCTTCACGTCCGAACCCGATATTTCCATTCTCGACCTCTCCCAGATCGACCTTGTCATGGAGTGCACAGGCAAGGCTCAAACCCGAGAAATTGCAGAGCGCGGTCTGAAGTCAGGCGCACGCCAGGTGCTGATATCAGGCCCCTCGCTCGCTGCGAATAGAACACTCGTGCTTGGAGCCAATGCGGATAATCTTGGTGATGAGAAAATTGTCTCCAATGCATCCTGCACCACCAATGCACTGGCCCCATTGCTCAAGGGGCTGGATGATCGCCTCGAAATTGAGCATGGGCACATGACGACCATCCATTGCTATACCGGCAGCCAGCCCATGGTTGACGCGCCTAGAGGTGCTTTGGAAAGAAGCCGCGCAGGTGCGGTCTCAATGGTGCCGACCACAACAAGCGCTGCAAGGCTAATTGCTGAAATTCTTCCAAATCTGAATGGCCGCATGACCGCTTCTGCCGTCCGCGTCCCAACCATCAGTGTGTCAGCGGTCGATCTGACGGTCACTGTCAAAAAAGAGCTGCCGACGAACATCAATTCTTGGCTTCAAGGGACTTATTCTAAAAGCAAAGTGGTCGGCTTTACACATGACCCTGTTGTATCAACAGATATGAGAGCGCGCCCGGAGTCGCTGATCATCGCCCTGCCTGAGACCATGCAAAGCGGTCGTCATCAACTTCGGTTGTTCGGTTGGTACGACAATGAATGGGGCTTCTCCGCCCGCATGATCGAAATGGCGGAAAAGATGATTACCCGATAAATAATCCTGCCGCTATTACGGCAGGAGGTCCTTCAACCGGTAATACGCAATTCGCTCGACCTGACGGCAAGCTTCAGTGAACTCCGTTTCACGATCATTGTCGATCCGCCGATGAAAGGCTTTCATGATTGAAGCCTTGTCATGATCACGAACGGCGATGATGAACGGAAAGCCATGTTTCTCGACATAAGAATTGTTGAGGCGGGTAAACGTCTCTCGCTCTTCGTCTGTTAGCATATCCAAACCAGCGCTGGCTTGCTCCGAAGTGCTTTCTGAAGTCAAACGCCCGGCTTGAGCCAGTTTGCCTGCCAAATCAGGGTGCGCTGTCAAAACGCCCAAACGCTCCTGCTCATTGGCTGTTCGAAACATACGGCACATTGCGTTATGCATGCCGGACGCACAATCATGTGCTGGCCCTAACTCAAGATCATGAGCGCGTTCAGCTATCCAGGGTGAGTGTTCAAAAATCCCGCCATAAACTGAAACAAATTCATCCCGATCCATGGTGCTCGACTGGACCGTTTTTCCAGGTGGGTGAAGAGCCTTCCAGTGCTCGGCAATATCTATGCGGCGCGGACACCAGACGTTTTCATGTGACTGGATATGCTCAATGAACCGACGAAGCGCTGCCAACTTGCCCGGTCGTCCAATCAAACGGCAGTGTAGCCCCACCGTCATCATCTTCGGCGTATCTGTTCTGCCTTCAAGATAAAGCTCGTCAAAGGCATTAATCAGATAATTCGCAAAGTCATTGCCATCCGTCCAACCTGGAGCCGTTGCAAACCGCATGTCATTGGCTTCCAGTGTGTATGGAATGATCAGCTGATCCCGACCCGATATAGTGAGCCAGTAGGGCAGATCATCGTCATAGGCGTCTGAAATGTAGTCAAAACCACCCTCCTCAGCCACCAGACGGACGGTGTTTTCAGAGCATCTGCCCGTATACCACCCACGCGGACGCTCACCGACAACTTCGGTGTGAAGACGAACTGCTTCTGCGATCAAAGCACGCTCTTCTTCTTCCGACATGTCCTTGTGCTCGACCCATTTAAGGCCGTGGCTGGCAATTTCCCAACTCGCTGCCTTCATGGCTTCAAGCTGCTCCGGACTTCGGGCAAGCGCAGTGGTAACGCCGTATATTGTCAACGGGATATTGGCGCGGGTAAACAGCCGGTGGATCCGCCAAAAACCGGCCCTGGCGCCATATTCGTAAATGGACTCCATATTCCAATGGCGCTGCCCAGCCCATTGGTTAGCCCCCGGAATATCAGACAAGAAGGCTTCGGAAGCCGCATCTCCGTGAAGTACGCAGTTTTCGCCACCTTCTTCATAATTGAGAACAAACTGAACAGCGACCCTAGCGTTGTTCGGCCATTTCGGATCCGGCGGATTCGGACCATAGCCTCGCATGTTTCTAATATATCGCGACACCTTGCTGTCTCCCTCACCATCCCAAGCCCACGGCCAATATGGGTTCAGCAACTGTATAAACCAGAATTCGCTTTTGAATTTCAGGTGATATTTGAAGGTGCTTCGCTTTCGACCCGCACCTGTTCAACCGACGCCTTCAATGCCTTCTCAATATGAGGCACAACAAAATCTATAAAGAGCCGAACTTTCGGGTCTTGATATTTTTTGTGCGTGTACAGGAAAGCCATCTGGACTGGAACTGGTGGCTCATTTTCTAGAACCGTTCGTAGCGCTCCATTGGATAGGTGTTCGGCGATCTCGAATACCGGCTTGAGGATGATGCCATGACCATCCAGCGCCCAACTGGTGAGGACATCTCCGTGATCCGATTCAAATGGGCCACGCACGGCTACCTTTTTTACACAGGATTGGCTTTGCAACATCCACTGGAACTCGGGCGCCCCGGGATAGCGAATATTGAGGCAATCATGGGTTCCATCCACCAGCTCCTCGCTGGTCTTCGGCACCCCTTTGCGTTCCAGATACGCGGGCGACGCGCACAAGACACGATCACAATCCGCCACTTTTCGAATGCGAAGGGAGGAATCTTCTGGCACTCCCAAAAAGAACGCCGCATCGAGTCCCTCACCTGCAAGATCAACCTTACGATCTGATAGCCGGAGGCGAATATCAATAAGTGGGTTGTCATTCTTGAACAGCGGAATCAAAGGCGCCAAGAAACGCTGCCCTAACCCAATCGGCGCAGCAATGAACAAGGTTCCCCTTGGCTGCCGGGTCACATTCGAAATTTCCGCTTCCGCCTCTTCAACTGCATCAATGATCTTCACAGCGCCATTATAAAACAGGTTCCCCTGTTCCGTCGGACTCAAGGCGCGCGTGGTGCGTTGAAACAGTCGAACATTTAGATGTTCTTCAAGTTGAGAAATCCGCGACGACGCGACAGCTGAAGAAATTCGAAGGTCCCGCGCAGCCGCTGACATATTACCCAGTTCATAGACCCTTATGAACGTGCGGATGTTTTCAAGGTAGGCCATTCGTCGCCCATTTTTCCGTTATTTTTGAAGCTGCTCGGATTTTGTTGAGATACAAGGTAATTCAGATTCGGGATAATGTGCAGCCGATCTTTGGGAGGAAACGCAAAATGTATGATATCGCCATCATTTGGGACTGGCTGGCTTTTGCAGTTCGATGGCTCCACGTCATAACTGCGGTCGCCTGGATCGGATCTTCTTTTTACTTTGTCGCTCTGGACCTTGGCTTGCGCAAGACACCCGACTTGCCAGAAGGCGCGCATGGAGAAGAATGGCAAGTGCATGGCGGTGGGTTCTACCACATCCAAAAATACCTCGTTGCCCCGGCAAACATGCCCGACCACCTGACATGGTTTAAGTGGGAGAGTTATTCGACCTGGCTCTCAGGCGCAGCACTCCTGATGATCATTTATTGGGTCGGCGGCGAGCTCTATCTGCTTGATCCGGAAAAAACCGACCTTGCGTTGTGGCAAGGGATTCTGGTCTCAGCTGCATCCTTAACGATCGGCTGGCTGGTTTATGACTTCCTCTGCAAATCCGGTCTGGCTGAAAAACCGACCCTGCTCATGATCTTGCTGTTCGGTCTGCTTGTGGCCATGGGGTATTGCTACAATTTGGTGTTTACCGGCCGGGCAACGATGCTGCATCTGGGCGCTTTCACAGCCACAATCATGACTGCGAATGTCTTCTTCATCATTATTCCAAACCAAAAGATCGTCGTTGCCGACCTGATCGCTGGTCGCAAGCCCGAAGCCAAATACGGCAAAATCGCGAAGCTAAGGTCCACCCACAACAACTATCTGACATTGCCAGTCGTGTTCCTGATGCTGAGCAATCACTATCCTCTTGCCTTCGCATCGGAGTACAATTGGGTGATTGCAGCGCTTGTGTTTCTGATGGGCGTCACCATTCGGATTTACTTCAATACAAAGCATGCTCGCGCAGGAAATCCCACATGGACTTGGGCGATCACAGCAATCCTCTTCGTTCTCATAATTCAACTGAGCATGGCACCGTTATGGTCCGACGGTAGCTATGACCGATCCGAGAACCGACCACTAACCAAGACTGAACAAGTCTTCGCTAACGCAGCGCATATGGATGATGTGATGGCAATTGTGCCGGGGCGCTGTGCCATGTGCCATGCGCGCGAACCCTATTACGAAGGCATTTACTGGGCACCCAAGGGTGTCGTTCTGGAAACAAAAGCAGATATTGTCGCTGCAGCGAATGAAATTTACCTTCAGGCGGGTGTCACAAACGCCATGCCGCCTGCAAATGTTTCGCATATGGAAACCAGCGAGCGACAGACCATCATCGAATGGTACCGTGACGCCAGGTCAAAAATGCCTTTTGGTATTGCATCTAATTGAAGTTCAAAGGCGACTATTTCGTTGGGGTCGCTGATTGGATCGTCTTTTGTATGGCTTCCATCATATCCATCATGCGAAACGGCTTCATCAAAATTCGCTGTTTTGTCCGCACCACAGAATCCCGCATGGCTTCATTCGGTATGTTGCCAGTCATGAATATGAAGGGTGGCGGTACATTCTTGTGCTGGAAGCTTCGATAAACATCCAACCCACTGCCCTCACCCAAGTCCACATCACACAGAACAACATCCCAGAGCTCACCTTGCTTGGCCCCCGCCTCTGCAACAGTTTTCGCTATATCGACATTACATCCAACCGAGCGCAAATGTTCTGTCAAGAACCCGAATTCGTCTATTCGGTCCTCTACGATAAGTATACGTTTGCCCGACAACCCTTGAGTTTCATCAGCTTCCAAGTGCGAGACCATCGGCGTGTGACTTGAGTGCTCTGCCACCGGTAGCACCAACGCGGCTTCTGTGCGCCCCGGTTTAGACGAAATTTCGAGCCGCCCATTTGCCTGTGCCGCAAAACCTTCCACCATGGCCAAGCCTAGTCCTGTTCCACGCCCTCGACTTTTTGTCGAATAAAAGGGCTCCCGAACCAACGACAAGGCGTTCTCCGGAATACCTGGCCCATCGTCGACAACAGCGATCCGCACATTTCCTGCCCCATCTACGCTGGAGAAAATCTCTACGCGGGAGCCACTTCCCATTAGGATGGCATCTCGAGCATTGGAAACCAGATTTAGGACAGAGGTTTCAAAGAAAACCGGATCAACAAAAACGGTAACTTCCGCATCTGATTTCATAGTCAGTGCGATATCGCCATCAAGCAGCGACGTACCAGTTTTCTCCAATCCTTCGAAAAAAACCGGTAGGAACACACGTGCTTCATTTAAATGACGCCGGCGAGAATACATCAGTAACTGGTCTGTCAGAGTTGAGGCGCGGATAGACGTATCCAGTATTTTATCCACGTACCGCGCACATTCTGCATCTGGTCCACTCTTCAAACGAGCCATCTCAGCGTTACCTGAAATGATGTTAAGGACATTGTTGAATTCGTGCGCGACGCCGCCGGAAATTTGACCAAGAACACGTAGTTTCTCGTAGTGCATCTCGTGTTCTTTCGCTTGAATGATCTGTTTGTGCATTCGGATCATTTCTGAAAAAATCGGCGACAGGAAAAAGCGATAGACATATCCCACGAACAGCAAGAGAAACGCACCAATAAAGAGCAAAAGATACTGGGCAATTTGTGTGATGCGCTCACCAACCAAAGTCGTTTGCTTCACGAAATCCGAAGCGGGGCGCAGATAGTTTGAGCTTAGAAAATCGATTTTCAGATCGGCATCCCAAGTCGTGATGCCCATGGGCATCAGCTCAAGCGGAAGGGACGCATAGTGCTCAAGCTTGGATCGAATAGCTTTCGGAACTTTTGATTGCGATACAAGCGAACCGGTTATGCGATCGTCCAGCAAAAAAAAAATGTTTTGCTTTCGCCCATCGCTTGTTCAATGCGTCTCTCGTAATCTTCAGATTCTTCGAGTTTTCGAGCAACTTCGTTTTGGATGCGTTTGGCCATCCTCTCGTTTAGAGATCCATCCCGACGATCGATAGGCTCAAACGCGACAAGTTTCTCAATGCGCCTCCAGACATTGATGTTTTCATTTGCGAGGACGACGATTTCAAACATCGTCCGCTGCATTCGAAACACCTCATAGGTGAACAAACAGCTGACCACGACCAGCGCTGAAATCAACATCATCGCATAGGACGCTTGGCGTTGGTTGCTTGAAAAGGCCTTCAGTGAGTCATATTGCCCCGAGGACGCTTGCAAGTCTTTTGGCCGCAGCTTCTGGGTCAATTTGTTCATTATCCCACTCACGTTTTGCGACGGCGGCCATTGCGGAAAAACGATGACGCCAAACATCACCGCCGGTCCAGATGCGGTTCTCTATTCGGTCCCAGCTCTCCGTCACTGCCAAAGAACAAGGTCCCAACCGTGACAGGTCTGCATCTCTCGTCACCGGTACGCCGCCCTTTCGGGAGATATATTCAGCTGAATTTTCAGGAGAAAGGATAGCTTTGACAAGTTTATCTTGTCCGATACGAACACTTTGATCGTTCGTTTCGGGCAATACAAAACTATCCATTCCCCAAATAATGAAATTCGCGCCAGGTGATCGTTTGCAAACGATTGCCTCACGATCAGGAAATTCCGGCACGATGTAATCCCCGAGAATTTGGGCAAAAGCCGTTCCGTCAGCCACAACTTCTGTCACCTCTTCCCAACTCCGGTCATCATCATTCGGATCGGCAAACATTTTGAGCTGCGCAAAAGTGGTAAAGGCAGTCTTGAATTTGGGAACTAGGTGATCAACCGAGGTCTGAGGCGACATGACAAGCCGAAATTCATCTGCGGTCAAAACCGAAGACAAAATGGAGTTAAACAACACACGCAACTGCCATTCCTGATTTGAGGCAGCAATAAGGTAAACACCCTTTTCCGACAGAGTTGTTCCGAGAGCGATCAGGTCATCCCAAGTCTCCGGAATCTCAATGCCGACTTTCTCAGCAATCCGCCGATTGTAGACAATATGGTTTTGTGTATGGATCCCCACTGGTATTCCAGCAAGCTCACCATCAATCTCGACAAGCTCAATAACCTCAGGGTGCAAGCGATTGGTGATTTCTTGCGTGAGCGGAATGCGCCGGATAGCATCCCCTCCAGCCAAACGCCGCATTTCCTCCCCAACTATCCATTGCACCGCAGTTGGTGGATCATCCAACGAAAGTCGATTTGAAAATTCTGTTTGAATACCCTGAAAATTGTTGTCGGTTGCGTAATCGTACCAATCAACACCATCAGCAATTAGCGGATCGCGAAATGCCCCAAGCGCATGTTGCTCACTGTCTGTCCGCCACATGTGGAGCATCTCAACGCGCGGAACTTCATCTGCGGTAGTTTGACCGGAAGCAAGCAGGGTAGCCAGCAGAAATGCAATATATACAGGACGCATTTTCAATCCCTGAGAAGATCGAAGTACCCATTTTCTATATCAACATTGAGAAACAAAGCAAAAGCCCATTCATAAATATCTGAAGGGCGAGTGAAATAAGATCAAATTTACAAATCAGAAGTTTATCATCACTCTACAGCAACCGCCTGGTCATCGTTTATTGTGACAAGGGTGGTGATGCGAACTGATGATTTCGCCCAAACTACGACCAATACTCGTGAATGGACCGTATAACTGCGCACCTTCTCAGTCATGCAGTTACGCTCTTGCTTCAGTCTGCTTAGTGAACTTTCGTCCCGCCGAGCCACACAGCCTTCACCCCGAAGTCGTTATCAAGCGCAATAAAGTCGGATCGCGCACCTGCTTGAAGAGTACCTACCTGATTTGACCTGCCAATAACTTCCGAAGGATATCGAGTGGCCATCCGCAAGGCTTCCTCCAAAGAAACACCTACCTGATTTACCATCACACGTAGCGAAGACGAAAAATCGACGTCTGCGCCGGCCATAGTGCCATCTTCGAGCGTAAGCCGTCCGTTCATTCTAAAGATAGTTCTTCCGCCCAGCTCAAATCGGGTCTTCTCAGTTCCAGCTACCGACATGGCATCGGTCACCAGATATATCCGACCAGGGCCCTGTTTTGCACGCATCGCTAATTGTATGGCGGCAGGATCAACATGAACCCCATCTGCGATAAGTCCGACATGAAGACTGCCGCAATTGAGTGCAGCCCCAACCATTCCGGGATCGCGATGTTGCAGCGGGCTCATGGCGTTGAACAAGTGCGTGACACTTGTTGCCCCCGCCCCTGCCGCGGAGATGGCAACATCATAAGACGCCCCGCTATGACCGAGGCTCACAATAGCCCCAGAACTGACCAACTTGGTTATTGTTTCAACGGGAACAGTCTCCGGCGCAACAGTAACCAAGAGATTTGGCAAGTCGGACGCCACTGCCGCATAAATCTCAAGGTCTTCATCGGTCATGGGTCTGATGAGCTGCGCATCATGAGCGCCTTTTCGCGCTGCACTTAAATGCGGCCCCTCCATGTGAAGGCCATGAAATCCTGGAACTTGAGCCTTCCACGCCGCGGCTCCAATCTCAGCAACGCGCTGTGTGTTGTCAGGAGCATCAGTGATCAATGTCGGCAGCAAAGCCGTTGTACCGAGGCTGATATGGGCAGCACAAATTTGGGCAACATCATCGACGCATTGCGCATCGCCCAACATAATACCCCCGCCGCCATTAACCTGCAGATCTACAAAACCAGGAGAAAGAAGAATATCCCCCAAGTATTCAACAGGCGTAGCGGTGTCAAGTTCGGCAACAGGTTGCACCGACACGATCTGCTCACCAGAAACAACAACGGCATGGTCAGGCAACACTCGGTCACCATCAAATATACGATCCGCGCGATAGGCTTTGCAGTCCAAGGTCATACGGTCTGTGTCACCTTTTTGAGGAAACGCGGAGTATCAGGGTTCAATCCGCGATGCAGGGCGAATTGTTCGATAAAGCTATAGAAAGACACGATCTGTATGAGCGCATCAGTCAAGGGGTGCTCGTCCTCAACATGAGGTAAGGCCTTCGCAGCTTTTACCCTCGACGATGTTGCAAAAACAAGCGCGCCATTTCCCGAGATGGAATCCGCCGTTTCGACCAAGCCTTCTTCTGCTTCATCTCGAGACGCCAGCGCCAAAACTGGATACTTCTCGCCAACGATGGAAACAGGTCCGTGCAAAACTTCTGCAGAGGAATATGCCTCGCCGTGAATTTGGCAAGTCTCTTTGAACTTCAACGCGGCTTCATGAGCAACAGCAAAACCGGGCCCACGACCAATGACATAGAGCGAGCCATGCGCGTCAACCGCACTGTTCATCGAAGTCCAATCCTGATCGATTGCAGCTTCAAAGCGGGCTGGCAGGCGCTTCAAGGCAGCTCGCAAATCTTCATCATCAGACATTTCCGCAATCAACATGAGACCGGCAACGACTGATGATACGTATGTTTTGGTTGCTGCAACGCTTAACTCTGGCCCGGCGGCGATATCTATCGCGTTGGTACAAACGCCGGCGAGCGGAGACCCCTTCGTGTTTGTCAGACCAATGGTTGAAACACCCTGTTCAGTTGCATCCTGAACTAATGACAAAATATCAGGGCTGGCGCCAGACTGGGAAATCGCCAGAACGCAAGCACCGTCCAAAGCAACCCGTTTCTTGTAAACGGATGTGACTGACGGCCCAATTGAGGCGACCGGCTTACCAAGGTAAATTTCGGCTGCGTACTTGAAGAAAGTCGCCGCGTGATCTGAAGAGCCACGAGCTACTGTCGCAAAATATTTAGCATTGCGCGCTGTATCTGCCGCCTTGCGAACAGGTTCCCAGCTTTCCTGAAACAGTCGTTGCGTTGCTGCAGGGATTTCCTGAATCTCACGCCGCATGTGAGTTTCATTCGTTTTGAGAGCTGAGCTCTGCATATCAGTTAGCCTCATCGGAAATTTGGAGTTCGGCGATGAAGTCATACGCATCGCCACGATAGACGGAGCGGGTAAATTCAACGACCCGTCCTGATGCAAGATAAGAAACGCGCTCAATTTTAAGCCCGGCCGCCCCAACCGCCACGCCAAGCAGGTCTGCATCCTCAGTTTCTAAATTACGGGCAGAAATTCGCTGGATCGCCCTGACCGGTCGAAGGTCAGCACGCTTCAGTTCGTCGTAGAGCGAGACAGTGACTTTGGTAGGATCAGGCACAGAGCGTTCGGATAAAGATGCACGCTCGATCGCCATCGGAGTGCCATTGGCTTTCCTAAGCCGGTCCACCCGGGCAACACGTTCGCCGACCGAAAGACCCAAAGTGAAGGTTTCCTCAGGAGAAGGAAGAAACAAACCACGCGTCAACCACTCACTATCTGCCGTAAGTCCGCGACGCGCCATATCTTCTGTGAAAGACGTCAGGCTCGAGAGCTTTTGCTCAACCTTCTGGACCTTAGGGGCTACGAAAGAGCCGCTGCCGCGCCTTTGAACGACGACCTGGTCTTCGACCAAGCCTGACACTGCCTTTCGAACAGTGACGCGAGAAAGATCCGTGATTGCTGCAATTTCACGCTCTGACGGAAGCGACTGGTTCTCTTTCAACACACCAGCTTGTATCGCCTCCTGTATCCGCTCCCTTAGCTGCAGATATCTCGGGCCGCTCCCGTTCTCCAGCCAGGACCTGTCTTGAAGCATCGATACAAAATCTGACATGAAGCGCGGGCGTCCCGTTTTAAATCACGACAATACCTTTATAATACCAATATTGAAAAATGCGAAGCCAATTTTGCGAAGAATTTTATTAGGCGTCTCGTCTTCAACTAGAAATTGGATCGAATGAATATAAATTCAAAGACTTGCGCCACCCGCAAGTTTCGGCAATATGAGCCCAAAAGTCACGGATACCCATCCATGTCACTGCCGCGCACAGAACTAAGAGACCCAGATGCTATCGGACTTGCCAAAAGCTCCGATGAAAACATTCTTGGCCTTTTGCTCGAAAAGCAAACTGAAGCACTGAATGCGGTTCATTCCGCATTGCCCCAACTGGCCAAAGGCGCGTCACTCATCCAAAAGGCAATCATAGAGAATCGGCTGATCGGATACGCCGGCGCTGGAAGCGCCGGCCTTGCAGCACTGTGCGACTATCTCGAATTGCCGGGAACATTTGGGTACCCAGTGGATCGCCTGCGGATGCTGTTTGCAGGCGGAATAGACAATCTCAAATCCATGAAGGGCTCCATTGAGGACTCTCTAGAAGGAGGCACAAACGATTTCGCAGCTTCCGATCTGTCGGAAGATGATTGTCTCATTCTCATTTCCGCTAGCGGAACAACGCCTTACACCTTAGGTGTACTGAATGCAGCTAAGGCGGCAGGGACCACGACCATCGGACTGGCTAACAATCCCGACACTCCGCTCCTGCATCAATCCGATGTTCCGATTCTTTTGCAAACCCAACCTGAGATTATTGCAGGCTCAACGAGATTAGGCGCCGCCACAGCTCAAAAAGTTGCTTTAAACATGATGTCCACTTTGGTCGCATTGCGGCTTGGGCACGCCGTGCGCGGACATATGGTCAACCTGGTTGCAGACAACGAAAAACTACAAATCCGAGCTACCCGGATTATCATGGATATTGCTGGTTGCGACATCGAAACCGCACAGTTTGCGCTCAAGCAAACCCTTGGCGATGTTAAAGTTGCAATCCTGATGGTTAGAGATGATCTGCCAGTGGATATTGCCCGCAAGAAAATCGCTGAATGTGACGGCAATCTCAGACCATTGCTCGACATTTCAACGACCTCAGACACCTAATTCGTTAAGAAATAAAATCTCTCCAGATTTTTAACAGGAACCTGATTTCCTTTTTAATTATACCCCTGTAGCCAATGTCGGGCACCATCGCAGCCTGTCGAAATTTGATACCAATCAATCTTTTCTATTTACTCACATAAAGATTGGTCTAATATTGGTATTGAAATTTAGTCATGCTGCTGGGAACAAAATGACGACGTGTTTCGACATTGGGGGGTCATATTTGAGGTTCGGGCGCCGTCTGGCAGACGGAACGGTCCCGGAGCTTGGCCGTGTCCCAACACCAAAGACCGATTGGGACGCATTTGTCAGCGCAATCCAGTCTGCAGCACCAGATGCGGGCCCGATCTCCATTTCTTTGGCAGGTGCGTTTGACGCAATCTCAGGCATTGCAGACGTCGCCAACATTCCCTGCCTGCATGGCCGCAAAGTCGCTTCTGACCTGGCAAAAGCGATTGGGCGTCCAGTTCAAGTCACAAACGACGCAGACTGTTTTGCGATCGCCGAAGCACGTCTGGGGACCGGGGTCGACAAACCCGTCGTGTTCGGACTGATCCTTGGAACCGGCGTCGGTGGTGGATTGGTGATCAACAATCACCTTGTCCCCGGTTATGGTGGGATATCCGGAGAATGGGGTCATGGTCCAATGGTGGATCCCACCGCGGGTGGTACCATAAATGGTATTGATCCGATCAAATGCGGATGCGGGCGTACCGGCTGCGTTGATGCATATGGCTCTGCTCGGGGAATGGAGAAAATCCATTTCATGCTGCATGGCGAAGATATCAGCAGTCTGGAAGTTACCGGTCGCTGGCGCGACAAAGACCCAAACGCCGCCAAGACAATTGACGCCTACACCACCCTTCTGTCACGGCCACTCTCTGCAATCATCAACACGCTCGGGCCTTATATCGTCCCTGTCAGCGGCGGCCTGTCTTCCGACGCAGAATTACTCGCCGAAATTGACCGGAAAACCCGCGCAAGAACGCTCGCAAGATATGACTATCCACTGGTGGTTCGTGGCACGCATGCGGCCAATGGTGGTCTCGTCGGTGCCGGCTTGATTGCCCAAGACGCCACAATGGAGGCTGCGTAATGAGTGCTCCACTGCTTGAAGTGTGTGTTGACACAATTGAAGGGGCTCGTATTGCAGCTCAAAATGGTGCAGATCGCATCGAGCTATGTGCCAGCCTTGCTGAGGGCGGGCTAACACCTTCAACGGGTTTCCAGAAATACGCATCAAAACTTGACGTTCCAGTTTATGTCATGCTGCGCCCTAGGGGCGGCTCATTCATCTATTCCGATGATGAGAAAAACGCCATTTTGGAAGATGCTAGGACAGTTCGGCAAAACGGAGCAAAAGGGATTGTCGTAGGTGCCATCACCACCAATCACACTCTAGATACTGTCTTCTTGAAAAACGTCGTTGAAATCGCTGGACTACCCGCAACACTTCACCGGGCCTTCGACACGGCAAAAGACCCATTTAAAGCCCTTGAAGAAGCAATTGATCTTGGGTTTGAGCGTATTTTGACATCAGGTCAGCAGCCAGTGGCTGCAAAAGGCACCGAGCTCATGCGAGACCTTGTTTCAGCTGCTCGCGGACGTATTTCCATCATGCCGGGCACTGGCATCACCCCTGACAACGCTGCGCAGATTATTAACGAAACGACAGCGGATGAAATCCACTCTTCCTGCTCCACCCTTCGTCAACCTGCAGATTTGAGAGACAGCAATGTCATTCTCGGGTTCATCCGGGCGGGCGGGGAAAAATTGACCGACGCGAGACTTGTTCAAGAGATGAAATCTGCCATTAGCCAAATTTCGAGGATCGCATCATGAAGGTTGGTTTCGTAGGCCTCGGCGCTCGAATTGCAAATGTAGGGGCTTATTTCAAAGCCCACAAGTCGGATATGGACTTCGTTGCCTATGTCGACCCGACACCATCCGGCCTCCCTCATGTTCGCAAATATGCTGGCTCAGAACCTGCCCAATACGAAACTCTGCAGGAGATGCTGAACCGGGAAAAACTCGATCTATTGATGATCGGGTCACCGAACTTCATGCATATCGAGCATTTGCGTATCGCTCTTCAGTCTGATGTGCCACAGATCTTTGCCGAAAAGCCAATCGTTGTCAGCGAAGAAGAGACCTTTGAGTTGCTGGAGTTGATGAAGGCGCATGGTGGTGTCAAAAGGGTGCTGGTTGGCCTGGTCCTACGGTATTCCCCCCTTTACGTGGCGCTGCGTAAGAGCCTTGACAGTGGTCAAATTGGCAAGATTGCCTCCATTGAGGCGGCGGAGCATATTGGCCCCTATCATGGCTCCTTCTTCATGCGGGACTGGCGCCGATATACAAAGTACTCCGGCGGCTTCATGCTGGAAAAATGCTGCCATGATCTGGACCTTTATCAAGGTGTTGTCGGACAGCGCCCACGCTACGTCTCCAGCTTTGGCGGGCGAAAGAGCTTCGTTCCGGAAAACCAGCCGGAAACTCGCGAAAAGTTCCCGCAGCCGGACGCCGGAGATCGGGTCGACCCATTCACACCCCGGTGGGGAGGCGGCAATGCTGACTTTGAATCGGACGGCGATATCATCGACTACCAGACCGCACTCGTTGAATATGAAGACGGCGCAAACCTGTGCTTCCACACCAACATATTTGTGCCTGACGAGTTTCGCCGGTTTGCCGTGATGGGCACAAAAGGCATGGCGGAAGGCGACTTCATTCGCAACTATTACAAGGTTCACGACGCGTTCACGTCGCGCTGCCTGATTGACATGCCAGAGGTCGGCCAAGGGCACTCTGGCCATTATGGAGCCGACGACGGCATGGCACGTGATCTGGTTGCCTATTTCGAAAATGGCGGAGACTTGCCTGTCAGCGTTCTCGACGCACTGGAAGCTGGCCTCACCGCGATTAAAATGGACGAAGCCCGAAAATCTCGCTCAGTCATCGACATGACCGAGACATGGCAGAGATTTGACAGCTACGGGCTGGTTTAGGAGGAAATATGGCTGTCGCAAAAACAGAACGAGATTACTTCCCCTATATGCTGCTCATTCCGGCATCCGCCGTGATGATCGCGATCGTGGCGTATCCGCTTTATGAAACCTTCCGTTTGTCATTCACCAATACGACGTTGAGCCAGAACTACGAATATGTGGGTCTAGACAATTACGAGAAGATCATGTCGCGCCGCTTCCCCGAAGTGATCGCACGAACCTTCTATTGGATGAGCCTGTCTGTGGCTCTCAAAATGCTGATCGGCACACTCGGGGCTGTGCTCCTAAACGCCGCAGTACCCGGAAGAGCGCTCTTCCGCGTGCTTGTCATGCCACCTTGGGTCATCCCGATTGCAATCGGCGTCTTTATCTGGGGCTGGATGTATAACGGACAATTCGGAATGATTTCCGGTATGGCGCAGCGGATTGGCCTCATCGATGGACCATTTGAATTCCTCGCCTACAAGAACTCCGCATTCTATTCCACGATTGTGACAGACGTCTGGATTGGTGTGCCCATGGTCACGCTCTATCTGCTCGCCGCCATGCAATCGATCCCGAAAGACCTCTATGAAGCAGCCTGGGTCGATGGCGCCTCGCGCATGTATCGCTTCCGGCGCATTACCTTGCCGCTGATTATTCCCTCGATTGCGACCATGGCTCTCCTGTCTGCCATCGCGACCTTCAACTCTTTCGATATCATCTGGATCCTGACTGAAGGTGGTCCACGCAACGCGACCACGACGATGATCATCGACACCTACAAGACCGCCATCAGCCGCTTCAAATACGGTGAAGGCGCTGCGCGGACCGTGATGATTGTGATGTTCCTTGGATGCTTCACCTTCGTTTACTTCCTGCTTTTGAACCGTCTGGCGAAACGGAGCCCGCACAATGCTAAATAAGTATCGCTGGTACGAATACGTCCTCATCTATGCCGGGCTGGCCGTCTTCCTGACATTCGTCCTCGCTCCGTTTGTCGAGGCCTTCGTGGTGTCTCTACGGCCGCTGTCCAGCCTGTTCTCGGTTCCGTATAAATTCATCACAGATGAAATGAGCTTTGATGCCTATTTCACGATGTGGGAAAACGTGCCGCTCCTTTGGATGTACATGCTGAACTCGTTCTTCATCGCAACGGTGATTACAGTTCTCGGCCTATTTTGCATTATTCCAGCCGCTTACGCCTTCTCTCGCTTTGAGTTTCCGGCACGCAATACTCTGCTTGGCCTGTTCATTGCCGTGAACATGTTCTCAGGCGCTGTTTTGATCATTCCGTTGTTCCGGTTGATGCAGCAATACGGCTTGCTGAACACGTACTTCGCAATGATCGCGCCGGGCACAGCCTTTGTGATCCCCACCGGCATCTGGCTGCTTCGCTCCTATCTGGTGCGCATTCCAAAGGAACTTGAAGAAGCTGCCTGGGTCGATGGCGCAGGCCGCATCTACACACTGGTCCGGGTAATTATCCCGGTCGCCCTCCCCGGAATTGTTGTTGTGTCCATCACGGCCTTTATCACGGCCTATGCACAACAGTTCATCTACGCCCTCACCTTCAACTCGGTGAACGAGCTCAACCCGCTGCCTGTCGGACTGTTTCAGTTCTTCGGTCGTCAGGAAGTGGTTTGGAATGAACTCATGGCCGCGAGCCTCGTCGGTATTCTGCCGGTGCTCATCGTCTATGTGTTCCTACAAAAATACATCGTTGCAGGCCTCACGGCCGGTGCGGTGAAAGAATAAAAATAAACACTCCAAGAAAGGGAAACAGCAATGAAACTCAAGTCTTTGCTTTTAGGTGGTGTATTCGCACTTGCTGCTGCCGGTAGTGCAGCTGCAGAAGACCAGCGCCTTCACATGATCGTTTGCGGCGACAACACCGGTGCCGGTATTCCGCTGCAAACTGAAGTCATCAACCAGTGGGAAGCAGCCAACGAAGGCTACAAGGTTGATGTGGAATTCGTGCCGTGGGGCCAGTGTCAGGAAAAGTCCACAACACTTGCATCTGCTGGTAATCCGCCAGCAATCGCATACATGGGCTCCCGGACGCTGAAGCAGCTGGCGAAGAACGACCTGATCATTTCGGTCGACATGACCGATGAGGAAAAGGCAACATACGCCGCTCCGATCCTTGGTACGATCACGGCTGACGGTAAACAGTGGGGCCTCCCGCGCGCGTTCTCCACAAAGGCCCTGTATTGGAACAAAGACCTCTTCAAGGAAGCCGGTCTCGATCCAGAATCCCCGCCCAAAACCTGGGATGAAATGTACAGCGCCGCCAAGGCAATCAAGGAAAAGACTGACGCCAATGGTGTTGGCCTTGCTGCTGCATCCTTCGACAACACGATGCACCAGTTCCTGAACTACCTTTATTCCAATGGCGGTGAAGTCATCAACGCAGACGGAGAAATCACATTCAACTCTCCGAACACCGTTGAAGCCGTTGAGTTCTACGGCAAGCTCGCCGAAGTTTCCCAACCTGGCCCGGTTGCCTATGACCGTGCGAAACTGCGTCCTCTCTTCTCCGAAGGCCAGATCGGCATGTTCATCTCTGGCCCATGGGAGCGTTCTCAGGTCGGTGACGTAAACTGGGGTGTTGCGCGTGTCCCGGCTGGCCCAAGCGGCAAGTCCGGAACTCTTCTGATCACCGACTCTCTTGCGATCTTCAAGGGCTCTGGTGTTGAAGAGCAGGCGTTGTCTCTCGGCAAGCTGCTGACCAATCCTGAAAACCAGGTTGGCTTTGAACTGGGCGAAGGTTTCACTCCGCTGCGCGACATGCCGCAGGTTCGTGAACTGGCTGCAAAGGATCCGACATGGGAGCCGTTCCTGTCCGCGATCCCGGATGGTGGTCCAGAGCCGTTCGTCACCGATTATGTCGGTATGCAGGATGCAATCAACGAAGCACTGCAATCCGTCGTCCTTGGTGAAGTTGAAGCCGCTGAAGCTGTCGAATACGCAGCCGAGCAGCTCGAAGAGGTCAAGTAACCTTTTCCCTGAACTAAAAACCGGGCCCCGACTATCGGGGCCCGGCCCTATGGAAAGAAGGAAACAATCATGGGCGAGTTGCAGCTGCGCGACGTTCGCAAAAGCTACGGCAGTGCTGAAGTTATCAAGGGCGTATCCCTTGACGTGCAGCATGGGGAATTTGTGGTTTTCGTTGGCCCCTCTGGCTGTGGCAAGTCAACGCTGTTGCGCATGATCGCTGGTCTGGAGGAAATTTCTGGCGGCGATGTTTCCATCGACAAGAAAGTTGTGAACGCACTTCCTCCGGTCAAACGTGGCATTGCCATGGTGTTCCAGTCCTATGCGCTTTATCCGCATATGAGCGTTTACGAGAACATCGCCTTCCCGCTTCGTGTTGAACGCCTAGCAAATGACAAGGTGGAAGAAAAGGTTCAACAAGCGGCCAAGATCCTGCAGTTGGAATCGAGACTGCACCACAAGCCGGGCGAGTTGTCTGGTGGTCAACGTCAACGTGTTGCGATTGGGCGTGCGATTGTACGCGCACCGTCGGTCTTCCTGTTCGACGAGCCTCTGTCCAACCTTGACGCGGCCCTTCGTGCGGAAATGCGTGTGGAGCTCTCAAAACTTCACAACGACCTTGATGCGACAATGATTTACGTCACACACGATCAGGTGGAAGCCATGACTATGGCCGATCGGATCGTTGTGTTGGACGGTGGTGTCATTTCACAAGTGGGAACCCCGCTTGAACTCTATCACACGCCGAAGAACATGTTTGTGGCCGGTTTCATCGGCAACCCGAAGATGAACTTCATTCACGTGACAGGAAAAGCGACCACCGAGAACGGGGCAACAGTCACCCTGCCGAATGGGTCGGAGCTGACAGTTGCGGTCAAGACAAATGAAGATGTGTCAGGCAAGAAGCTAACGCTGGGTCTGCGCCCGGAACACATTCAGCTAAAAGACGCCGAAGCATCCTTCGACGTCGTCCCGAATGTTGTTGAACGACTTGGCATTCACACTGTTACTTATTCCTCACTGGAAGGCAGCGATCATGTGTTCTGCAGCCTCCTGCCAGGCGATGCACCTGCTCGTGTCGGTGAGACCCTGACGATGGGTGCAAATGGTGCCGATTGCCATCTGTTCCGTGAAGACGGATCAGCATATGAACGGTCCATCTCTATGAGCGAAATTGACCCATCCCAAATGCATATCTAATGAAAATGGCCGGGATTTCCCGGCCATTTTTTTAAGCTATCAAAACCAAATCGGATCAGGTGACGCATCCACGCGCAGCCACCGTTTCAACGGCACTCACGTACCCGGATTTGTGAAACACCAGCTGGTCATAAAGGTTTGAAACAACGCAGGTGTGGTTCGGGATGATCCGCAATCGCTCACCGATTTCAGGCTTTTTCGAGCACTTGGACAAATCCACCACAGCATGTTCTTCGCTCAAGGCTGTGATCGAAGCTTCCGGATAGTCGACGACATGGCCGTAGTCCTCAAACCCCAAAAGGTCCGAGGTCAATGCCTTGGAACCACTATCCAGCACAACTCGCGTCTCTGTTGGCCTTGAAACGACTGTTGCAACAACATGCATTGCGCAATCGTCAAAGTCACACAAACCTGCGCGCACCATGGCCCGGTCATTGAAAATATAAGTTCCAGCCCGATGTTCGGTTGCTGATTTCACCAGATGTGAATCCAGTAAGCTTGGAGACCCACCATGAGAGACAACAGGGCATGCCAAGCCTTGTTCCTGTAACAAGCTGATCGTTTTACTGAAGAACGCCTCAACTGCGTCTTCTGTGTTGGCCTTTGGATAGGTTAGCAGACCATGGAATGTCAGCCCCTCTTCCGCATTGATCTTCAGCGCAAGAGCCAACGCGTCTTCCGGAGACTGAACACCGTTTCGGCCCGCACCCGTATCACACTCAACCAGCACCTTGAGCGGGGCGTCTTTGGAAAAAGTGGAGACAAGCGCGCGGACAACCACTTCATTGTCGGCAACAACCTGCAAATCGACACGGTCATTCACCGCTTTGAGCCGCGCCAACCGATCAACTCCAAGCATATTGAATGTGATCAGAATGTCGTTAAAGCCGGCATTGGCAAACACTTCCGCTTCGCTGATCTTTTGACAGTTGATCCCGATTGCACCAGCTTCCAACTGTCTGCGCGCAAGGGCGGGTATCTTGTGCGTCTTGATGTGCGGACGGAAAGAACGGCCGATTTCATCAAAATAGCGTTGAACCACCTTGATGTTGGCGTCCATCACATCCTCATCAATGATTGCAACAGGTGTCTGCAATTGATCGATATGTGTGCCCTTGGTCATGCCACCACTCCCACCCTCAAGCTGGTGTTTCATCATGCGGTGATGTGCGTTCAACAATTGGCCAAATATCTCGTGGCGCGTGACGATAGTGCGTCGTTGCCGGATTATTCGGATAAGGACTTCCCGCAGAACAATACAGGATCGTGTCACTGACTTTTGAAAAAGACGCCTGAAAGTGGTTGGTCGACTTAACAATCAGAATATGTCGCGCCTTCGAATCAATGTCGAAAATCTCAAACAGACTTGTATCAAAACATTGGGCACGCGTTGAATTGAGAATAACCTCGATACCATTCACGTGGATCAAACTGGCATCGCCGATTGGAACGAAGCTGTCGCCAAACTTCTGTTCTGCGTTGGCGATGTTACGAATGACCTTCACTCTTGCATCAATCGGATCACCACACCCGGGTGCGGATTTTGCACCGAACCGCAGTTCCATCTCAGCCCCTTCTCCCGCCGCATGACAGAACTGAACAGCAACAGGGTCCCAAATAGATCCAAAGGCAATGCTCTGAAGATTGCGACTTATAGCTTCTGCCAAAATAACGGTGGCATCACCGGCTGTTCCGCCGCCCGGATTGTCCCACATATCTGCGATCACCACAGGGCCATCTTTCACTGACAAGGCCCTATCAAACGCTTCGCTCACGGAGACTTCCGGGCTGCGCACCTGACCGCGCATTTCAAAAAGTTTTTCCCCCAGTTCCCGGGCAATGTTTTGCCCGTAGTCTGAGGCGCCATCACTTACAACGACGATCTTCGTTCCCATTTCAGGGACATCACCTGCCATGAACCCGTGAATAACCGAGGTGGAAAGAACCTTTGGATCGGTCCGTTCCAGGTCGAACAAAGCGTCGACAAATCCCCGCATTGGCTGGCGGGATGTTGGAAACACATCAATCATCTTGCAATCAAACACAGAGACCTTCGGCGCAGCAGTTCCTTCAATCGCAGCGTCGGCAATTGTCCATGCATCCTCGGCCCGATCCACGAAATCCGTATGCGGGAACTCCTTAAAGGCGATCAAGGCATCTGCAGCTACCGCTCTTTTGGCTGTCAGATGACTATGCGGGTCTAGGGTGACAATAAGAGGAATGTCTGGCCCTATGATGTCTCGCACGCGCGTGAGGAAATCCCCCTCCGGATCGTCGTATCCGTCGGCAACCATTGCCCCGTGAATTCCGATCACGGCGCCGTCAACCGGCATTGCCTCTTTCAGCTGATCAAGGATTTCATCCCGCAGCCCCTCAAATGCTGGCCTGGAGACAAGCCCGGCTGGGTCAGCCCAGGCAGCGGTCCCTTCGACCAACTCCCACCCTTTTTGCTTGCAGAACTCCCGGCCAACAGGAATGACAGCAGAACATAAGGTCGGCGTATCCGGATGCTCGCCCGGACGCGCCAACAATGACGCTTCAAAAGCCCGCAAATCGACACGGATCGGTGAAAAGGTATTGGTCTCAGTGGCAAGTGCTGCTGAAAAAACGCGTTTTACAGACATCTGAATCAAGCAGCTCCCAACGGATTAGGCAAATACCCACAAAAGCCGGTGATCTTCCAGCCTTCTGGTGTTTTCTTGCAAAAGTAAAGTGTCTGCCACAGCAGCCGATCACTTGTTCCATCGGCTTTCTTGATCTTGCCGTCAAATTTCTTGTGCGCGATAGCCCGGGCACCAGAAATCTCAATGTCCACCAATGTGGTGGTATCGAAAATCGCAGCGCGTGCATCTTCGGCGAAGTCAGTCTTTTGAAACTCGATTGCCTGCCGCAACCACTCATCCCTGTACTCGGCAAGGCTCGGAAAACGCATGCGCCAGCCGTCTGGATTGGCGCCCTTGTCGCCATCAACCCCGAAAAACTCATCCTCGATGAAGTCGTTTTGCACCATCGACCAGTCGGCACTGATAAATGCATCAATATCGCGCTGGACCAACATGTTCCATATTTCCGTTCGGTCAGCATCTTTTCCTTCGAACGGGTTGCGATCAGACACAACTAAATCACTCATTACGGAAACCATTTTCGCTTTCGGTGTTGATTTTCATCCACTATAGAGATGATATAACACCAATATCAAACCACAATGTAAAACTTTTTCAAAATGGAGACGATATGTCGATCAGACGAATTGGGGCAGAAAAGTCCGGCGCAGGTGGCCAGAACCTTCCTTTCGCACGTGCAGTCGAGGCTGATGGATGGCTGTATGTTTCTGGTCAAGTCGCAATGAAAGACGGAGAAATTGTCGGAAACGGGATCGTTGAGCAGACCCATCTGACGATAAAAAATGTCATCGCTATCCTTGAAGAAGCCGGGTACGGTTTGGAACACGTTGTTCGCTGCGGTGTTTGGCTCGATGACCCGCGCGATTTTTGGTCTTTCAACGGCGTATACAAAAGTTACTTTGGCGAGCATCCGCCTGCGCGTGCCTGCGTTCAAGCTACGATGATGGTCGATTGCAAAGTCGAAATTGACTGTATCGCCTACAAGAAACCGTAGGTCTGATATGCGAGACGTCCTGTCCATTCTCCATGATAAGGCTTCAGAACTCTCCAAATCCGAGAGAATTCTGGCCGACTTGATCCGAAGCAATGCCGAATTCATTGTACATGCCGGTATTACGGAGGTCGCGGAGAAAGCAGGCGTCTCGCCGCCAACTGTCACACGCTTTGCGCGCCGTTTGGGCTGTGAAAGCTTCACAGCCTTCAAGGTTCAGCTTGCTCAGGCCACCTTTGCCGGTTTGCGCTACCTTGAAGTCAATGAAACCAGTGTTCAACCCACAGACGTTGCCGATAGTCTTTTGGTGCAAAGCCAAAACATCCTGACCCTTGTACGGGACCAATTGGACCTCAAGGCGATTGAAACTGCAACACAAGCCATATCAAAGGCCTCCTATGTTGTGTCCTTCGGATCTGGTGGCACATCCTCAATGATCGCAGAGGAACTGCGCAACCGCCTGTTTCGGTTGGGTCTGCGTGCGACGAGTTCCACTGACCACGCGATGCAATTGATGCAGAGCGCGACCCTTGCTGCAGGCGATGTGGTTATTGCGTCCTCTGTGTCTGGTCGCAATGACCCTCTCGTTGAAGCCATGGAAGCTGCCCAAATTTATGGCGCGACGGTGATCGCTCTTACTCGTCCCGGAAGACCCGTTTCAAAAGCTGCAAACATAACAATCCCCATCGACGTACCCGAGCACGGGCACATCCTGCGTCCAAGCAGCAGCCGCTATGCCTTTTTGTATGTGGTTGACGTGCTGGCCACATTGGTTGCCATTACCCGCGCTGCGCCAGCTCAGGAAAGCCTTCGCAGGGTCAAGCACCAATTGACCAATGCCAGAGATGAAAACGACAAGGAGGCCCTTGGTGACTAAAGCTGATGAAAAACGTCCTGTTGCTGTTGTGACTGGCGGTGCCGGCGAAATTGGCAGTGCAATCGCCAAGGCGCTAGGAACCTCACATCGTATCGCTCTTGTCGACATCAACCGCGCGGCACTGGATGAAACAGTTTCCAGATTCGCGCAAAACGGCATAGAAGCCCGTGGATTTCAGACTGACCTGCTTGACCACCAAGCAATTGAACAGATGGGAAAAGACGTATCAGCCTGGGGCACAGTCAAGATATTGGTCAACAACGCTGGTGCCGGGATGGCCTACAGCTATCAGGATATGACCAGCGACTCGCTCGACAGGGATCTGCGTCTCAACCTCAAAGCGGCCCTGGCCTGCTTCAAGGCGTTTGAAGCTGATCTGAAAGACGGCGGCAATGTCATCAACATAGCGTCAGTCAACGGCCTTGGAACCTATGGGCACCCGGCATATTCCGCCGCTAAGGCGGGATTGATCCACGCAACCCGCCAACTCGCCGTTGAATACGGAAAATTTGGGCTGCGGGCCAATACGATTGCACCAGGAACGGTTCGAACCCAAGCTTGGGTAGACCGAACTTCTGTGAATCCCAACGTTTTTGATGAAGCCTTGACGTGGTACCCGCTCAAGCAACTGCCAACGCCTGAAGACATTGCGCAAGCAGTAACCTTCCTCACCTCTCCTCACGCACAGTGCATCACCGGCATATGTCTGCCCATCGACAGTGGGCTGACCTGTGGTTCCCCGGCCCTGCCCCGCACTTTCACGCAATCTGCTGATTTCTAGTATCGTACAGGATCATTCCATGACGCTTAGTCTCGAAGCTCGATTTGTTCCGGCAACGGAAAACACAAAAAACGCTTTTGCGCTTTCGCTGTCGAACTACGGCAAGACAGCTTTATCCGGCTTCACTCTCGCCTACTCTGCCATGTCACGATGTGTTCGAGGTTCCAGAATAAGCAATGGCACCTTGCTTCGTCGCGTCGCCAATTTTCATGAAATCGCTCCTCCAGAAGGCTTCGTGCTTCAACCGGGTGAGACTTGGGATTTCACCGTCGAAGAAATCGAAATGCCTCCGCGACACCGTGTAGATGGTCCGAAGTCCGCCTACGCGCTTGTTGATGACGCTGTAGTACCTGTTCAAGTCTCCGATCTGCAACGCCCGGAAGATCGCGACAGCGGCGAACTGCGTCACATTCCAAAAGGCGAAATTGACACACCTATTTATGCCGTGCCTTATCCGCAGCAGGTATCAATCTCATCCTATCGCGCTGGCATAGTTCGTTTCTATCCTTCTGAGGATTGCACCAGCGAAAACAAGGCTGCAATTCTGAAAATCGATGCTCTGACTACAAGGCTATTTCCAGATTGCGCCAATCCGTTTCGAATGGCGCCAACCAAAGATGGAATGGCGATTGCGTTCAAGCAAACCGATGGATTTTCGAACGACGGCTATTCCCTGAAGTTCTCCGATGGAACCGTAGAAATATCATTTTCGTCCAACGCCGGTCGGGATTACGGCCTGACACTGCTGGCACAGATCTTCTACGGAACACAAAGTGATCCGGCCAAATTCCAGACCCCTGCAGAGGGCATTATCACGGATGTGCCGCGGTTTGAATGGCGCGCATCCCATCTCGACGTTTCACGCCATTTCTGGCCAACAGACGACATCCTGCGGTTCGTGGACATTCTGGCATGGAGCCGCATGAATGTCTTTCAGTGGCATCTGACCGATGACGAGGGATGGCGTCTTGAAATCAAGGCTTATCCGGAACTCACCATGACTGGAGCGTTTCGTGGGCCGCACCTGCCGCTGGTCTCGCAACATGGTTATGGAGACGAGACATATGGAGGTTTCTACACGCAGGAAGAAGTACGCGACATCGTCGCTCATGCGGAGAGCCTGAATGTAACCGTCGTTCCGGAGATCGATATTCCCGGTCATTGCACGGCAGTACTCAAAGCCTACCCCAATCTGACCGACCCAGATGAGCCGGAAGAATCCTATCATTCTGTTCAAGGGTACGCGAACAACGCTTTGAACCCTGCGATCCCCGAAACCTATGAGTTTTTGGAAGCTGTTTTTGCTGAAGTAGCAGATCTGTTCCCAAGTGAATACATTCACGTTGGCGGCGATGAAGTGGATGAAAAATCATGGCTGGAATCGCCCAAAGCCCAAGAACTGATGAAGGCTGAAAGCCTTTCAGGCACCATGGAACTTCAGGCGTATTTCCTGCGCATGGCACAAGCCATCTTGAAAAAGCAAAATCGCAAACTCGCGGGCTGGGATGAAGTGTCTCACGGCGGCGGTGTGGATGCAGATGGTTCTCTGCTCGTTGCTTGGCAAAAACCGGAACTGACCAAAAAACTCATCGAGGAAGGTTACGAGGTCGTCTGTAGTCCGGGTCAGGCCTATTATCTCGATATGGCCCAATCCGAAGGCTGGGAAGAACCGGGCGCAGGCTGGGCGGGCTACACAACACCCGAAGCCGCCTATGCATTTGAAGCCGCCACCGGGCTTGATGATGATGTCGCGGATCGTTTGAAAGGCGTACAAGCCTGCATTTGGTGTGAACACATCACCAACAAGGCGATTTTCAACCACATGGTGTTTCCGCGCCTTTTTGCAGTGGCTGAAGCGGGCTGGACAGATCCCCAAAACAAGAACTGGCAACGGTTCGCCGCCCTCAGCCACCATTTCCCGAACCTCTAAACCTCGGGCAAGAATATGAAAATAGCGGTTGGAGGCATTCATACCGAGTGCAGCACCTATTCACCTGTTGTGCAAACAGCAGATGATTTTCTGCTCGCGACTGGGGATGCACTGCTCCATCAGGTTCTGGGCGACACTGCCTCGCCGGAGGGAGTACACCTCCAACCGCTTTTCCATGCCCGCTCAATTCCCGGCGGTCCGGTCACAAGCGATTGCTACGAAGCATTCAAGGCACAGTTTTTGAAGGAGCTTCACGCGACAGGCCCACATGATGCGGTCCTGTTACTCATGCATGGCGCAATGCACGTTTCTCAAATCGAAGATGTTGAAGGGGATTGGATCAGCGCTGTGAGACACGCAGTCGGTGATAAGATCCCAATCGCAGTCAGCTACGACCTTCATGGCAACGTCACGCAGAAAATCATCGATCAAATCGACGTCTTCTGCGCTTACCGCACTGCTCCGCATATCGATGTTCGGGGAACACATCAAAGGGCCCTCAATGAGCTTGTTGCGATGCTCAAGGATCGAGCACCACGCTATGTCGCATGGGCTCCGGTTCCTGTTTTGTTACCGGGCGAAAAAACAAGCACAGTCGATGAACCTGCCCAAAGCCTTTACAAAGGACTTTGCCACGATAACAAACTGGACGGTGTTACAGATGCCAATTTGATGGTTGGCTATGTCTGGGCCGATACCAAACGTGCAACAGCTGCAGCAGTGGTGACCGGAACCGATCCTGTCATGATTACAAAATCAGCCGAACGCATCGCTGCCCGCTATTGGGAGAGCCGACGTGACTTTACGTTTGGAGTACCGGCCTATTCCCCTAAAGGCGCTATCAAATACTCCTCCAAACTAACAACGTCGCCAATTGTTCTTGCCGACAGTGGAGACAACCCGACCGGGGGCGGCGTTGGAGACCGTGCAGACCTTCTGAAACTCTGGCTTGATGAAGGCATGAAAGGCGGTGTATTTGCAGGTATCACTGCCCCTTCGATGGCGAGGAGCTGCGCCGAAGCCGGAGTTGGCGCATCCATAGATGTCGTGATGGGAGGCGAACTCGAAAGCAAGTGCCCCAAAGTGTCAGGAACCGCGAATGTAAAGGCCATCTGCGGTACAGCAGCGGAGAAAAACCGCGAAGTAGCAATCGACCTCGCAGATAACATCATCATCTTGACCGAACAAAGACGCCCATTCCATCACCTTTCGGACATTGAAAAATTTGGTATCGAGCTTGCGGATAAAAGAACGTTGATCGTGAAGGCTGGATACTTAGTCACGGAAATTGCTGGTATTGCCAATCCGGCGATCTTGGCTTTGACCGAGGGAGCCGTTCAGCAAGATCATTCCACGCTGGACAACAACCATCGCTGCAAACCAACCTTTCCGTTTGAAACCTATTTTGACTTCACACCAAAAGCGCATCTGTCAGCGCGTGTTTCGCGAACACCTTAAGCAAGTGCCGCAACACCGCCCAAGGCGTCTAGCTCATCGAATATTTTAACCAGTTCTTCAAACGCCAACGGTCCGCAGTAAAGGAATCCTTGGGCGTGGAAGACTCCAACCTCCAACAGAAAGTCACGCTGCTCAGCAGTTTCGACATTTTTGGCTAGCGGAGTAACCCCAATATCCGAGGTTGCCTGCATAAGCCCATTAACGAGCGTCCTGGTGGGCATGTCTTCAAGTGCCTGACTGATCAACTCGGGGTCAAACTTGACCATATCCCAATCAATAACAGACAGATTCCGAAACGAACGCGCACCTCCCCAACCAAACCCATCAAGACAGAGTTTAGTTCCCAGGCCCTGCAATCCTCTCAAGGTCTGGATGGATCTGCGTCCCGCAGCTTCGATGGCACCTTCCCCAATATCAAAAGCCAATCGCTGCGGCTTCAAACCGTAAACTGACAGGGTCCGTTCGACTATTAGAGCCAAATCGTCATTCAAAAGCGTTTCTTTTGACAAATTTATTGTGACAGGCACCTGCTGAGACAAACGGCACATATCGGCACAAGCTTGATCCATGATACTGATATCAAGATCTGCAAGAAGCATTGAGGTGCGAACACAAGGCAAGAATTCGGGCGGCGTAATCCATCCAAGCTTGGGGTGATGCCACCGTGCAAAAGCTTCCAGCCCGAAAACCGGCCCGCTCCGCGCATCAAAACACGGCTGGTAATGTGGTCGGATAAGTTTGTGTTCTACGGCGTGGCCAATATTTTTCGCTATCGTTTCGCGGCGGATTTGAGGTGTGACCAAGCTTGGGTGAAACACGGAATAGTCTTCGTGCCGGACGTCAATCGCCTCTTCAAAAGCAAGCTGAGCACGCGAAATGAGTTCCGAAGGGTCACCAACATCCTGCTCACACAGTGCAATACCAATTGCAGGTCGCAACATGTTGTCTTCATATTTCATCCCCACGTAGTCCTTGATTTCAGAGAGGATGTCTTCAGAGACGCTGCCAATTTGATGATTTGGGTGCAGATGGAGCAAACAGAGAAAGCAGCCTGTACGACCTCTTGCAATCAGTGGGGCATTGTCCCAGCGCAGCAGCAGCGGGAGCAATATTGGACTGACAGCAGACAAAAAATGATCCGCTTGGCAGACACCCTCATGGACACTGTTGACTGGACTACTACAGCCAATGACAAACAAGGCAGTGGTGCCCGTACCGTTGGATTGACCGCGCTTTAGGTCGAGTTGAGAAAGGAATGCCTGTTGGTTTGGAATCCCAGTTTCCAGATCAAGATTCCGAACTGTATGAATTGCTTCGTCTTTCTCCAGGCAATCCGCATTCAATCGACGGGAATGCCAAACCAAGGCAATGACAAACACACTGAGGCAAACCAGAAGAAAGCAGGCCGTATAAATCGCCCAGACACTTACCTGCATTTCGAGTGGATCAATCAACAACGCTCCTCCACCGAAGCCCCCGTCGAACCAGTTTCGCGTTTCCGCCGACCCAAACCTGACGAAAAAGCGCGGCGGCCATAGCACACCTGTAAATTGTAAGGAGGTGGTTTTAAGTCGCGAATAAATCAATCGGAAAAAATTTAGCCAAAATACCTAACCTTTTGTCACTCTTGGCAGACAGCAGATCAAAGCCTGCTCAGCCTGTCATAGATACGCTTTTTCAAATTCATCCTTCGGGAGTGCCTCAGAATAGAAATATCCCTGACCATGGGCAAATCCGGCCTCGGAAAAGCGGCCCCTTTGGTGTTCGGTTTCAATCCCACCAACAAGCAAGCTTGATTGAACATGCCCGCCAATATGCTGGATCAAATTCACAATCGGCGGCACCTCACCGTCAGGCTCTTCCAGTCCGGACAGCGACTTGTCGACTTTGATCTCGTTCCAGCGAACTTGAAGAACATCTTGAATGCGGGCCGTTCCAGTTCCAAAGTCCCCCAAGGATATCTTCACACCCAAAGCTTGCAGGCTCACGATTGCCTGGCGAACGTAGTGCGGGTTGACCAAAAGGGTATGTTCGCGAAACTCAAGAATAATCCGGGCTGGAGACACGCCTGTCTTCACAAGCATATCTCTGACAAAAGTCGGAAAATCTGCTTCCATCAACTGGGCCAAAGACACGTTGATTGTAACAGTGAGATGGTGCGGCATCTGTGCTACTTCCGCACAAACCTGTTCAAATATCAGCTTGCCAAGCCGCACAATATCCCCATTCGCCTCTGCGATTGGAATAAACTCCGCAGCCCAAATCTGCCCTAATTCCGCGTGTTTCCATCTGGCCAATGCCTCTGCGCCAATCAAGCGCCCGGTCTGAAGATCAAACTGAGGTTGATAGAACGCGCGAATATGGTTGGCTTCGATCGCACTACCTAGGTCCGCCTCAATTTTGAGCCGACGCTTTAGGTCCTCCATCATTGTGCAATTGTACGGACGAGACAAACCTGGGCCCGAAGATTTTGCTTCCATTAATGCCAGATCAGCTTCCTTTAGAAGAACATCAGCCTCCAAAACATCCGCTCGGGCAAATGTATAACCAACAGACCCACCAACTTTGATGTGACCGTATTCCGTTTCAAATGGTCGTTGCAATTCTGAACATATTCGGGAAGCAATACGGCGCGGGTCTGCAATTCCAGTTTGAAGGTATAGGAGGATTACGAACTCATCCCCGCCTGTGCGTGCGACACAGTTGCGGCCATCGAGGTTCCGAACGATGTTTTTCAACCGTGATGCTATGGAGCGCAAAAGCGCATCGCCACCATCATGTCCTAGTGTATCGTTCACGCCCTTAAAGCCGTCTAGATCCAGTGCCAAAACCGATAGGGTTTCACTCTGGTCCCATTCCGATAGCGCTTCAGCCATAACCTCTTCAAAGTACAATCGATTGGGTAAATCGGTAAGCGCGTCATGGCGGGCTAACCTCGAATAACGCTGTGCACTTTCTGTAATCTTCGCGTTGGCATCTAACAGCCAATTATTTTGCAGGAGCGTCATGACGATTAGGCCGGATGCTACGGTCAAGATCACAAAGAAAATGGCGTTTTTGGCTTGCCCTCTGGCGATAAAGTCATCTTTCAACCGATCTTCCGAACTGAAGTGACTAACTTCAAGTTCTGCGACCACCTTTTCAAATGACATTCGCAGCGCTTGAAGTTCTACTGCGCTGATACCAAGTGGATTGTCAAATTGTGCTTGTTCGAACTTCGAAAGAATTGTGGCCACTTCACCAACGATGGCCTGAATTTGCGGAGGAAGGTTATCTGGCTTGCGGGCGAGCACAGCCCAGTACGAAAGAGCTGCGCGGCCAGAGATGGAAATGTTGTAAGGCTGACCTGTGAGCCCAGTTTCCGAAAGGGTGCTGGACGCCTGAACAGCCATGTTGCGAAGAATACGGGTTTCCTGCGTCCCTGCCCGATCAAGCAATTGCTCCAGGGCATTCTCTTCCGACCAGTTTAAAAATGCATGAGCCAAGAAAGTGGCGACAACAAAAACAAGACCGATGCCAGCAATAAGATTCCACGAACCCGTTCGTTTGAGCATAAACAAACTTCTTCCGTAAGTTCGAAAGGAGCTGCAAAAAGCCGCTTCCCGTTTTCCAGGCACGAAACATTTCAAGCGATAGACAATTCTGGCCCACCGCACGCGAATTTACGAAACCGTGTAACAGTAAACCGGGATCACGTGATAACTCTCAATGGCTTTACCGTATTTTGCCGTAACGGCATGTGCTAAACATATGAAATAAAGTATCATTTAGAGGTGCAGCCCTCTGACAATTATTACGAGTCAAAAAGATGCCTATTTCATTATTTTGACCAAGTGGCAGGGATTCGAGATATACGCGTGGACCCGCAATACTCCGATCATTTCTAAGGCCTGACACGTTCAGGTTTTTCCCCTTGAGATTTTCAAGCTGTAACTGCACTCAAACCTTGCAACAAAAAATGCCCCCAAACCATCAGGTCCGGGAGCACCATTTTTAAGCTGTACAGCGAGACTTATTGCGGAAGCTTGTCGTCGATGCCTTTAACGTACCAGTTCATCCCAAGGATTGCACCGTCCTCAAGACGAACGCCATCAGCTGCTGCCTCAGTCCCGTCCTGCTTTGTAATTGGACCAGTGAAAGGCTCCCAACCACCCTTGATTTTGGCTTCGGTTGCTTTTGCCATTTCAACCACATCATCCGGCAGGTTGGTGTATGGCGCCATCACAACGTGGCCTTCTGCAATCCCATCCCATGCGCTGTGAGAGTGCCATTTTCCGTCCAGCACTTCCTGAACACGCTCAATGTAATAAGGTGCCCAATCGTCGATGATGGCTGTGTACTGCGCATCTTTTGCAAAGTTGATCATGTCGGAAGCCTGACCAAAACCATGCACGCCGCGTTCCTGCGCCACCTGCAACGGTGCGGTGGAATCCGTGTGCTGGGTGATGATGTCTGCACCTTGGTCGATCAGTGCCTTGGCCGCATCCGCTTCCTTACCCGGGTCGAACCATGTGTTGACCCACACCACCTTCAACTTGAAATCAGGATTGATCGATTGAGCACCGAGCATGAAGGCGTTGATACCGGAGACAACTTCCGGGATCGGGAACGAGGCAATATAACCAGCAACGCCTGTTTTGGATTGCTTGGCAGCGATCTGGCCAATGATGTACCGGCCTTCATGGAACTTTGAGTTATATGTCGCAACGTTGTCAGCCGTCTTATAGCCAGTTGCGTGCTCGAATTTCACATCCGGGAATTTCTTCGCGACCTTGATGGTTGGGTTCATGTACCCGAAGGATGTCGTGAAAATCAGGCCACAACCATCGCGGGCAAACCGTTCAATCGCGCGCTCTGCATCTGGTCCTTCCGGAACGCTTTCAAGATAAGCTGTTTCCACGCGGTCACCGAAATGCTCTTCAACCGCAAGACGCCCCTGATCATGCTGGTAAGACCAGCCAAAGTCGCCAACCGGGCCAACATAAACGAAGCAAGCTTTCAGATCTGCCGCTTGTGCAACGGAACCCGCCGCAGTCAGCGCCAAGGCAGCTATTGCGCCTCTCAGGATGGATTTCATGACGTCATTCCCTTTCTGGTCTTTACTCATCGGCATTTGATGCCGAACTGGTCGTTAGCGATCCGGTACAAAAGGCTTGCCAAGACAAGCCGGGGTATTCACCAGCGTTAGCCTGCGATTAGCAGAAATCAACACCAACACGGCAATCGTTGCAAGGTATGGCAGGCTGGAAAGGAACTGGGACGGTATGCCAAGCCCTTGTGCCTGCGCATGAAAAGTCAAGACTGTCACCGCGCCGAACAAATAGGCGCCCGCAACAACCCGAAACGGAAGCCAAGAGGCGAAGACCACCAGAGCCAAGGCAATCCAGCCCCGCCCGGCCGTCATGTTCTCAACCCACTGCGGAGTATAAGCGAGCGACATGTAAGCTCCAGCAAGCCCGGCACAGGCTCCGCCAAACAGAATTGCCATGAACCTCACCCGTACAACCGAATATCCAAGCGCATGGGCTGAAACATGATTGTCCCCAACGGCGCGAAGGATAAGACCCGCCCGCGTCTTGAAGAGCATGTAGCTCACAGCCCCAACAAGTAGAAAGCTCACATAAACCAGCGCATCTTGCTGAAAGAAAACAGGCCCAACGAAAGGAATCTCGGAAAGAACCGGAATGTAGAGTTCCGGCAGACGAAGCCCCGGCACTCCAATGAATGCTTCGCCGATCATACCAGACAGTCCGAGGCCCAAAATCGTCAGAGCAAGACCGCTAGCAACTTGGTTGGTTACCAAAATGAGCACCAGAAATCCGAACAAAGCGGACATCGCCATTCCAGCAACTATCGCCGCGACCACACCTAGGGAGCCCGACCCTGTTTGGTTGGCAACAGCAAAGCCAACCACGGCTCCCATGATCATCATGCCCTCAACACCAAGATTGAGAACACCGGAGCGTTCGACAACCAGCTCGCCAACCGCAGCAATCAATAACGGCGTCGCCGCCGTGATGACGGTCAAAAGGACTGCTTCAAACATGAGATACCTCCGGAACGCCAGCAGACTTGCGGGATTTAACAAAGCGCAGTCGATACAAAATGAAAGTATCGCAAGCGAGTACGAAGAAGAGCAGCAGCCCTTGAATAACACTCGCAATCTTGTCTGAAACACCCATGGACGCCTGCACCGCCTCACCGCCGATGTAAGATAATGCAAGTACAAAACCGGCGATCAAGATGCCAATCGGATTCAGCCGGCCCAAGAAGGCGACAATAATGGCTGTAAAGCCGTACCCTGGGGAGATTGTCGGCAGCAACTGGTTCAGTGAACCCGAAACTTCCATCGTCCCTGCAAGGCCTGCAAGGGCGCCGGCAAGCGCAAAAGCGAAGATGGTGAGGCGTTTTGAGGAAAAACCTGCAAAGCTACCAGCGCGAGGACTTTCCCCCATCACGCGGATCTCAAAGCCCTTCAGGGTTTTTGCCAAAACCACAGCCAGTACGACAACCACCAAAACTGCAATCGGCGCAGAGATACTCATCCGGCCATCCCCGATAACCGGCAGTGTTGCTGCGTCGGAAAAGATGAGGGATTCAGGAAAATTGTAACCGCCCGGGTCTCTCCAGGGACCACGAACAAGATAGTCCAGTAGCAGGCCAGCAACATATACAAGCATGAGGCTCGTCAGAATTTCATTGGTGTTGAAACGCGTCTTGAGGAGCGCCGGGATCAACCCCCAAGCCGCTCCTCCAAGAGCGCCGAATACCAACATCAAAGGAAGCGTTGCACCATTGGCGAAATCTGGAATGAGGATCGGCAGAAACGATCCACAGATTGCGCCAAAGACAAACTGCCCCTCTGCCCCAATGTTCCAGTTGTTCGAGAGATAACAAACTGCAAGCCCGCAAGCAATTAACACCAACGGTGTCGCCTTGACGACAATCTCTTGCAGCGACCAAGTATCTGTAAGCGGTTCAATAAAGAACTTGTAGAGGCCAAGCGCCGGGTCTTTTCCGGTCAGGGTAAAAATCAGAGCTGCAGCAATGAGCGTCAATCCAACCGCGATGACAGGAGACAGCAAGGCCATCACCCCGCTGTGTTCCTTGCGTTTAACGAGTTCGATCCGCATCACGCAGCTCCTGCATTTTCTTCTGCGCCGCCAGCCATAAGCAGACCAATACGTTCGCGGGTCATGGTGTAGGCGTCTTCAGGTTCAGACAGGTACCCACGGGAAATCACGGCAATCCGGTCGGCAATCTCGAAAATTTCGTCGAGATCCTGACTGATCACCAAAACGGCGGAGCCTTCACGGGCGAGGTCAATTAGCGCTTGCCGGATCAAGGCTGCCGCACCAGCATCAACGCCCCATGTCGGTTGATTGACTACGAGAACACCCGGTTTCCGGTCGAGTTCACGTCCAACAACAAACTTCTGCAAATTCCCACCAGATAGCGACCGCGCCTCCGGATCATCATGCGACATCCGCACGTCGTAATTTTTCTTGATCCGTTGTTCCAGTTCACCCGCTTTTGTGGTGGAAACAAACCCGGCACCTGTCAGGCCATCGCGAGTTGAATGGCGAGTTAGAACAATGTTCTCAGAAAGCTTGAGGCCCGGCACGGCACCATGGCCGAGCCTTTCCTCCGGTACAAAGGCCGCATTCTTGCGTCGTCGCCAATTGACGCCTTTATGCCCACAAGCAACGTCATCGAAACGAACCATATCGTTGTCGACACGCATTTCCCCCGATATGGCGTCGAACAACTCACCCTGCCCGTTACCGGCAACCCCTGCAATTGCGATGACCTCGCCTGCACGAACGTTGAGATTGATGTTTCTGAGTTCAGTGGCAAAGGGAGTACTCGCCTTTGCGCTCAAGTTGCTGAGGCCCAGACGAACGGTTCCACCCGTTGCCTGATGTGCCCCAAGCGAAACACCAACAACTTCTGTTCCGACCATCATCCGAGCCAGTGAAGCGGGCGTTTCCTTGGAAGGATCACATTCGCTTACGAACTGGCCATGGCGCAGGATCGTCGCGTGATGGCAAATGCGTTGGACTTCTTCCAGCCGGTGAGAAATGTAGAGTACAGCGCAACCTTCGCTCGCCAACCGCTGGAGGGTCAGAAACAGACGGTCTGCTTCTTGCGGGGTCAGAACCGACGTTGGTTCATCCATGATAATCAGTTGCGGCTCTTGCAAAAGACACCGCACGATTTCAATGCGTTGGCGGATACCGACCGGCAAATCTGCGACGATTGAGTTTGGATCAAGTGGCAACCCATAATCAGTCGACACTTCTTCAATGCGGCGTGCCAGAGCCTTCATGTCCCGGGCATCCGACAGGGCAAGGGCAATGTTTTCAACAACACTCAAGGCTTCGAACAAGGAAAAGTGCTGAAACACCATGCCGATACCAAGCGCACGCGCTTCGGCAGGGCTGTTTATGCTAACCGGCTTTCCTTGCCAGGAGATTGTTCCGGCATCGGGCTCCAGTGAGCCATAAAACATCTTGACCAATGTGGATTTGCCGGCGCCATTTTCACCCAGCAAGGCATGTATTTCACCCTTGTTGATCGCAAGATCAACGCGGTCATTCGCCAATATGTCCCCGAAACGTTTGGTCAGGCCACGTGCATCAAGCAACGTTCCCGTTTCAGAACGCACACTGGCCGCGGCGCGGTGCTCCTCCCCCGCCATTGACACATCTGCCACCTGGTCACCCCCAACTGTTTGCCGACTTATCGGCTAATTGTTCTTATAATTTCAAGTCCCTCTGGTTGGTTCACCCTATTTTGGGCGATTTCCTCCCGTTGTAACAAGTCACAAGCAATGCCAGCTGCTATCGCTGCCGGATGCTTAGATCGAATTTCTGGCACACCAATCGGACACACCATGTCCGCCACCACACAGGCAGGTAGTTCGCGCTTTTTCAGCCGGCTCAAGAACCGGGCGCGCTTTGTCTTGCTGCCAATAACGCCACAATACTGGAAACGCTGCTGCCCAAGTGCTACTGCCATGATCTCCTCATCCATGGCGTGACAATGGGTCATGGCCAGCACAAGAGCCTCTGCCGGGGCATTCTCCAAAATATCGGCCGGATTTGCCGCATGAACCTTTCTGACATTCTGAGGAACAGCGGAAGGAAAGACGTCCTTTCGGGAATCAATCCATGTCACCTGAAACGGCAACGGCGCGAGGGCCAGCACAACAGCCTTGCCGACATGCCCTGCTCCGAACAGATAGACAGGACGACGCATTTCCCCGAAGGTTTCAAGCAAACAGCCGCTTTCCAGATGAAAGCGATGCGCGTGGGGCTCCACGTTTGACCGCTCCACTTTGCCGTCGCTCACCTTCGCCTGCGTTGAGAAAGGAACACCAGCCAGTTCTGCTTTAGCAAACTCGATAGCATTCTGTCTCTGGTCTGATGAGAAAACTTCAAAAGCGATCTGAACAGCCCCGCCGCAGCATTGGCCAAGATCCGGGCCTAGCGACATTCTTCGTAACGTCAGGCCGGTATCACCGCTTTGCAGAAACCGCTGGGCCGCTTTGATGGCTTCAAACTCAAGCGTTCCACCACCGATGGTGCCATAAAAACCACCATCCTCCAGCACGATCATTCGCGCCCCAACTTCGCGCGGGGTTGATCCGGCAACAGACGCAACGGTTACGAGGACACATGCAGCGCCTTGGTCAAGCGTATTTGCAATGTGCCCCCAAACCCTCATTCTAAGGCATCTCCCGCAGATTGGTTGGGCGCAGGGCTGGACCGCATAAACCGGACGGCCTTCATGATAGCTTCCGGTGTTGCCGGCGCATTCAGATTTGGAACAACGCCGGGCTTCAAACTGGCAACTGCGTCATTGATTGCGCAGAAAACAGAGTTGGCCAGCATAACCGGTGGTTCGCCAACAGCCTTGGACCGATAGATCGTTTCTTGAGGATTTCCGCGCCCCTCATAAAGGTTGACCCGAAAGTCCTCCGGAATGTCCGAGGCTGTTGGGATCTTATATGTTGAAGGTGCATGCGTGCGCAGCCGACCTTCATCATCCCACCAAAGCTCCTCGGTGGTAAGCCAGCCCATGCCTTGCACGAAACCGCCTTCAATCTGCCCAATGTCAATTGCTGGGTTCAGTGAGTGACCGACATCGTGCAGAATATCGACACGATCGACGGTCATTTCACCGGTCATCGTGTCAACCGTCACTTCGGCGCAAGCTCCGCCATAGGCAAAATATAAAAATGGTCGCCCAGTCGCTGTGTCTCGATCCCAGGTAATGCCCGGAGTCGCGTAAAAACCAGCATGGGACATTTGAATACGGGCCATGTGCGCCAACTTTGCGACCTCGGCCAATTTCAGCGTTGTTTCACCCACATGAACCAGATTGTCCGCAAAGCGGATTTTGTCCGGCGTCACATCGTGATCGGCACACAGGAAGTGGATCAGACGTTCCTTGATGGTACGCGCTGCAATTTTCGCGGCCATCGCATTGAGGTCCGTACCGGACGAGGCTGCCGTCGGCCCCGTGTTGGGCACCTTGGACGTATTTGTCGCGGTGATCCGAACTTTGTCGAGCGTTACACCAAATTCATCAGCAACAACCTGAGCGACCTTTTGATAAAGCCCCTGCCCCATTTCTGTGCCGCCATGGTTCAGATGAACCGAACCGTCAGTGTAAAGGTGAACTAGCGCGCCAGCCTGATTCAAATGCTTGAGCGTAAAGGAAATTCCGAATTTCACCGGCGTCAGCGCCAATCCTTTTTTCAATACAGGACTGGTCTGATTAAACGCACGAACAGCCTCACGGCGTTCCCAATAACCTGAGCTTTCTTCCAGTTTTGAAATAAGGTCATGCATCACCTCATATTCTTCAACCGGCATCCCATAGGGTGTCAGGTTTCGCTCGCCGTCGTAGAAATTCAACTTGCGAACCTCCAGCGGATCTTTGCCCAGCCGGATCGCAATCGCATCAATCAAACGCTCGGCAGCCAACATGCCCTGAGGACCGCCAAATCCGCGGAATGCCGTGTTGGAACACGTATCGGTCTTGAGCCTTCGACTGCGAATTGCAGCATCTGGATAAAAATAGCTGGAATCTGCGTGAAACAGCGTTCGGTCATTTACCCCAAGCGATAAATCCGCCGAATAGCCACAACGAGCCAGAAAATTGAGATCAACCGCTCGGATACGACCATCCTGATCGTGTCCCACTTGCCATTCGACACGGAAGTCATGACGTTTCCCGGTCATGACCATGTCATCGTCCCGGTCCAGTCTCAATTTGCAGGTCCGGCCTGTCTTGGCAGCCGCCAAAGCCGCGAGCGCTGCCCATTGATTGGCTTGGGATTCCTTGCCGCCAAACCCGCCGCCCATGCGCCGGATTTCGGTCGTGACTGCCGCATCCGGCACACCGAGAACCTTGGCGACCGTGTGCTGAACCTCGGTCGGGTGCTGAGTGGAAGAGTGGACGAACATACCGCCATCTTCCTGCGGAGTGGCCATCGCAATCTGGCCTTCCAGATAAAAGTGCTCCTGACCACCGATATGCATGGTTCCAGCGAGCGACATTTCAGAAGCCGTCAGCCCAGTCTCTGGTGAACCACGGCGGAACTGATAATCGGGTAACACAGTTGTATCGGCATCGACCGCATCTTCTGCAGTCAATATCGGAGTGGTGGCCTCAAACTGAATGTCCACCAACAGCGCTGCGCGCCGGGCAATGTCGCGGGTTACCGCAACAACAGCACACACTGCTTGCCCAAAAAACTGGATCTCACCATCCGCCAGAACCGGATCATCGCCCATGGCTGCCGAACAATCATTGATGCCCGAAATGTCGTCCTTGGTCAGAACAGCCAGAACTCCGGGCACTTCAACTGCCCTATCAACATCAACTGATAATATATTGGCACGTATCGCTTTTTTGGACCAAACCGGCACGACGTGGAGCGTACCTTCAGGTTCCGGAATATCGTCGATGTAAGCAGCTACGCCAGCAACATGCTTGTCTGCACTGTCGTGCTTAAGCGGCTTATGGACATGGCCCAGAGATTTATCCATTTCTGCATTATGCGGTGCGGTCATTGTCTGCCTCCCGCCGCTTGAGAACGTTCAAAGACTCTGGATCTGTGCCATCTGCTTCCATCAAAGCCTTGACCAAGAGTGCACGCGCCGTTTCTCGACGGTATTCATCAGATGCCCGCATATCGGAAAGTGGAGCATAGTCTGACTGCAGGGCCTTCATGGCGCCGGCCCAGCTGGACGGATCGTCCACGCGCGCACCTATCAATGCGCGCTCAGCTCCAGCTGCCCTTTTAGGCGTGCCAGCCACCCCTCCATAGGCAATACGTGCTTCAGTGATGACGCCGTCTGACAGGGTAAAACGGAATGCGCCCATGACTGAGGAAATATCCTGATCAAACCGTTTGGAGATCTTGTAACAACGGAAAACCTGATTAAGGGTCGGACGGGGTACAAATACCCCTGTTACAAACTCACCCTGTTTTCGATCCTGCCGACCATACTCGATAAAGAAATCTTCAAGAGCCATGGTGCGCGACGCATCTTTGTTCTGCAGCTCCAGCGTGGCCCCGAGCGCGATCAATGCTGGTGGCGTGTCCCCAATTGGTGACCCATTGGCGATATTGCCACCAACGGTGCCTGACGCCCTCACCTGCTTCGATCCAATTCTGCGCCACAGCTCTCCAAGATCAGGAGACAGTTTCTCAGCCGCCGCATGGCTATCCTGATAGGTCGCTGTTGCGCCAATCAAAAGGCCCGCAGCCGTGTCTTCCACCCGGTTCATGCCGTCTATGCGGCCCAACCAGATGATCTTAGGCAGATCGCGCAATTGTTTGGTGATCCAAAGCCCTACATCCGTTGCACCACCAACAAGGGTTGCATCTGGATGCTGCGAATAAAGCGCTGCCAAACCCTCAAATGTGGAAGGTGAAGCAAAAAAGCCGTTGCCATAAGGCAAGTATATATCTCGCTGATCAGACAACTCACGAAGCGCTTGAACGGTCTCATCGCTGCGCTGGGCGAAACAATCATCCGCAACATCAAAGCAGGACGCCAAAGCGGCATCGACTAACGGACGATATCCGGTACAACGACACAGGTTGCCCGCGAGCCAATCGGTGACTGTCTTACGGCTCTTTGTCTTGCCATTCGCGTGATACAGCGTGAAGAGTGACATGACAAAGCCAGGGGTACAGAAGCCGCATTGAGACCCGTGAAGGTCAACCATCGCCTGTTGCACCGGATGCAAGCGTTCATCGGATGCGAGGTCTTCAACGGTCACCAATTCGGCTCCGTCAATCATCCCGAGCAGCAAAATACAGCTGTTGACGGGTTGATAGACGATTTCTTCTCCAACAAGCCGCCCAAGAGCAACCGTACATGCGCCGCAGTCTCCCTCACCGCACCCTTCCTTGGTTCCCGTCTTCCGGCGGCGAAGACGCAAATAATCCAACACCGTTTCAGTTGGTTTGACGTCGGTGAGTTCTACAACTTGTCCATTTTGGAGAAACCGAATGGTTTCACGCATAAATCAGCTCCCCCGATAGGTCGAATAGCCGTACGGAGACAGCAACAATGGCACATGATAATGCGCGCCTTCGTCAGCAATGCCAAAGCGGATTGGGATGATGTCCAGAAATAATGGATCAGGAAGCTCCTGTTCGCCGGATTTCAAGTATTCTCCAGCGAAAAAACGCAGCTCATATGTGCCGGTCTTGATGGTGTCACCGTCCAAAATGGGATTATCAACCCGGCCATCAGAATTTGTGTGATGGGTCGAAATGAGGTCGCTTGTCTCAGTGACTGCCCACAATTCGATCTTCAGCCCTTCAGCCGGCACACCCAAAGCTGTATCGAGGACATGCGTGGTCAAACGCCCCATTTGAATTCTCTCCCAATCGCCGCCTCAAGAGGCTGGCATGTGTCAAAAATGATTGCACCGATTGCACCAGAGCAATAGCGCAGATTTGCGTTCTTTATGATGCCGTATTGGCATCAAAAAGCTCCAAGTGGACTTTCAAAGTCTCCACGGCGTGTTCAAAGAAACGCGCTGGTGCGAGCCCAAGCGCCCGCATGGAAGATGTCACAATGCAAAGTCGATCCGCTTGCAACGGCCCGTCTTTTAATGGCCGAAAAACCAGCTGGCCGGATGCCAGATCATCTTCGGCACCAACACGTGTCTGAAAACCGACAACAGGACCGGAGCGAACCATAGACCGAAGAAACTTCAACGAATTGGCTTCTGCAACTATATCCGGGTCCTGCTCGACGCCCCGGCGCGCAGCGTCAAGACGAGCACGAAGAGACAACCCTTCTGATGGCAACGCGATGGGGTATTTCAGGCATTCTGACAGCGTAAGGACTTTCTTGTGTGCCAATTCATGATCCGGGCGCATCAAGGCACCAATTGCCAGGTCATGGTGAAAGGCGACGGACAGGCTTGCTGCTTCTGGAGGATCAAATGTGAACCCGACATCGGCTTCACCCGTTTCAACCCGCTTTGCCGCACCGTTCGACGTTGCCACAATCACTTTCAGGTTGATGTCAGGAAAGGTCTTGCGAAAACTGGAGATCAACCTGGGCAACAGCACTTCCGAGACACTCTCGACAGTCGCGATGGTGACAGTCCCACGACGAAGCCCCTTGAGCGCCTCCAACTCAAACATGGTCCCATCGAAATCAGAGTATGTTCGACGGACATGAGCCAAAAGCACTTCACCGGCTTCGGACAGTTTCAAACGCCGTCCAACACGCTCAAACAACTGCAAACCAAGAGCTTCTTCAAGCCACAGCACCTGACGGTTTACAGCAGAAGATGCGACATTCAGCTCGCGCGAAGCGGCCCTGATGGAGCCGACTTCAGCGACTTTCGCGAAATACCGCATGGCAGGCGCGTAAAGATTGCGCGCCTTGTCCTGATGGCTTGCGTTCCCGGTCATGGGGTCTACGGCACCAAAACCGTCGCGCCCGTTGTCTTGCGGCCCTCTAGGTCTTCGTGTGCCTGCCGCGCATCCGCCAAAGCATATTCCTGATTGACGGAAATTTTCACTGCACCGGATTGAACAACATCAAACAGGTCGCGCGCAGTTGACGCGAGTGCTTTCGGTGTCGCGATGTATGTAAAGAGCGTCGGCCGGGTCGCGAACAGTGAGCCTTTTTGGGCGAGCAAACCCAGATTAAAGTCAGCAATAGGTCCGGAGGATTGGCCAAAGCTTGCCCACAGCCCCAAGGGTTTCAAACAATCAAGGCTGCCGGGATAGGTGTCTTGTCCAACGGAATCGTAGACAACATCACAGCCCTTGCCATCAGTTATCTCTTTAACGCGCTCGACGAAATCTTCAGTTCGATAGTTGATCACATGGGTGTAACCATTGGCTTTCGCGAGTTCCGCCTTTTCTTCCGATCCAACAGTGCCGATGATTGTTGCGCCCAAATGGGATGCCCATTGTCCGGCAATCAAACCAACGCCGCCAGCAGCAGCATGGAAGAGCAACGTGGTCTCACCCGTGACGTTATAGGTCTGACGCAGAAGGTATTGGGCGGTCATTCCCTTCAGCATCATGGCCGCAGCCGTCTTGTCGTCGACACCGTCTGGAACCTTGACCAGCCGGTCAGCCGCAATAACACGCTCTTCGCTATAGGATCCTATCGGACCTGCATAGGCTATACGGTGACCAACATTGAGCGTATCAACGCCCTCCCCGACAGCGACCACAACCCCTGCCCCTTCATTTCCCGGAATAAAGGGCAGACCGCTGGGAGCCGGATAAAGCCCGGAACGAAAATAGGTATCAATAAAATTGAGGCCGACCGCTGTATGCCTGATCCGCACTTCACCTGCAGCCGGTTCACCAACCTCAACACCTTCCCACTTCAGGACTTCGGGGCCGCCATTTTTATGTACGCGAATAGCGTGAACCATTGCTCTTGCCTCTCATATGAACTTTGAGAGGACAGTAAGGAGCATGATGCCCCCGAACAAGAGAGGCATACGCTAAAACACTGATAATATTCCGAAGATAATCGCAGCTTATCCGTAACGTTCCAGAAGCTGTTGAACGGCAGAAACGCCGAAGAGATAGAAACTGGCGACGGTAAACACGGTTGCAGCTGCCCCCTCCAACACCATCCCGTTTGATACCGCTAGCCCGGCCAATCCCAGCCAAAGGAAAGTTACGGACAATGTTGCAATTCGCCACCGCTTGACACGCACCGGATGGCTGAAACGGATTGGGAGAAAGGTGAGAACACAGCAAAGCAGTACAAAGATGATCGTAAAGGTTTGGGATGGGGACAAAACCATCAAGCCAAACACAACCATGTTCCAGACGGCTGGGAAGCCTTTGAATGATCCGTCCGGCGTCTTCATTCCATTGTCTGCGAAATAAAGTGCACCCGTGAAGACAATCAAACCACCGCAAATCCAGTTCCACGGCTGGTCCAGCATTCCACTTGCAGACAATGCGAAAGCCGGAAGGAAAACATAAGTCGCGTAATCGATTACAAAATCGAGCGAAGACCCGGACCAGCGCGGCAATCGCTCCGCGATGTTGAATCTTCGAGCCAGCGGCCCATCAATACCATCGACGACGAGAGCCAGCCCGAGCCAGGCAAACATCTCTCCCCATTTACCCTGAGCCCCGGCCAATAGTGCGATCAACGCAATCGGGGCGCCCGAAGCCGTGAGAACATGGATTAAAAACAGCGCCGGCTCCTTACTGTCTTTTTCCGGAGTAATATCAGTCACGGGGTTGCTAGGTCCCTATTGTCCGCAGTCATGCACCACTCTGTCAGCGGCGCGGCGTCTAACAAAACGCCCTCAATATGTCTGTATCAATGGGGCGTGTCTCAACTATCCAATATTTCAGTTTCATGACAGGCTGAACACTGGTTTTGCGCGCTATTTTAACAAAGGTCAAGAGCGCCAGCGACCCAACGTTTGTTTTCCCGAACGGCAATACTACTCGTTAGCCAGCTGAAGACATCATCAGTGCTGCCAGTGCGCCGCCCCAAACCAGAAAGAGGATGCCCAATACGTACGAAAACCACTTGGACGGAAACGCCTTTTCGATTGCCATCAAAGCGCCAAGCCCGGCAATCCAGATGACATTCATCAAGCCGACTGCAAACATCAGCGTCATCATCGCGCAGCAGCACCCAAGGCAAGCCAAACCCTGAACAATACCTTCCTTCAACGCCGAAGCTTCCCCCTTCTCAGCGTGGCGCAGGTTCAAAAACTGCCAACGCGGATACCAACAGCGATAAAGGCAGGCCTGCTTGGCCGGTGTGAATTGATAGATACCCGCAGCAATCAAAACACTCGCCGTCAATGCCAGATGCGCAGGCACCATCATGGCATCCAACATGCCAACCTGTGTCAGGCCCCCCTGAATCACGGTCGCAATAACTGCGTACCCAATCCAGATGCTCAAATACCCAACGGCAACAAACAACGTAGATAGAATGGGAGCCGCCGCCGTCCCGCTGGCTTGTTGGTGATAGGATTTCAACATTGGAACGGCTGTCGGCAACATCATCGCCAGAGCCATCATCACCCACATCCAAAACACAAGACCGAGATCCAGCGCGCCCCACTCAGCTCCGGGCATGCCAAATGTTGCAGCAGATGTCGGCAAACAAAGTGCAGCTAGCGCCGCACGTGCCTCGGCAGGCAAACCGGCAAACTCATTGAAGACATTGAAAACGCCCATACCCGGTCCGGCTTCGGTCATATCCATGACCGGCACCATGTCAGCGACCATAATGCCCAAGTAGATCCACCCAAGCAGACTGAGCGTTGCGAGACAAACAAGAACCAGCGGCCAGCCACGTTGACTGCCTTCAGCATTCGGCATGTTTGACTTGGAATCCATGATTATTCCTGAATTCCCTACCTTCTCAACCACGTTGTCAGTCATGCCTCATCTTGCCCAAAACCGAGAACCACGCTCAGCCATAGCAGAAGATAGACCGCTGGGAATTGATCTGCCGCATAGCTCGCATACTCCGAACTTATAAATCAGCACAGCGTGTTTTTGGTTGAGACGAGATGCCACCTTGCAATCCTCGCTTAGAAAGACACATTACCGCTCAAACAAACCCGTGAGCCGCAAATGTCAAAGACAGAACAAAATATACCCGTCCATGATGTAGCCGTTATCGGCGGAGGTCCATCTGGTCTGACCGCAGCGATCTTGCTGGCACAGGCGGGACTGTCGACGCTCATCGTAACACCGTCAGTCAACGTGACGGATGGTCGGACAACGGCGCTCTGGCACGATTCCATCAATATGTTGGAAAAAGCAGGGATTTGGGAAAGCCTTAAACCCAAGACCTCCGAGATTTCCCGACTTCGAATGATTGACGATACAGGCCGTTTGATCCGTGCGCCGGAAGTGACCTTCGAGAGCGCAGAAATCGACCTTGAAGCGTTCGGGTACAATATTCTCAACAAGGATCTGAATGCCGCCCTTGATGAAAAGGCGCGGGAAACGGAAAACCTGACAATCGTGCACGGCTTGGCAGACCAGTATGATCTGACCGAAAGCCATATTCAGGTAACCACCGAAACCGGAGAAACCTACCGGGCAAAACTGGCGGTCGCAGCAGATGGCCGCAACTCCAAGCTCCGCGACAAGGCTGATATCGAAGTCGACCGATGGTCTTACCCTCAAGTCGCTGTCGTCCTAAACCTGTCGCATGATCGTTCTCACGATCAGGTTTCAACCGAGTTTCACAAGAAGACCGGTCCTTGTGCCCTTGTCCCGCTTCCTGGCAGGAACTCTTCCATTGTTTGCGTTGAAACGCCCGAAGGGGCTTTGCGGCTTGGCGAAATGGGCGATGAACAGCTGGCTGCCGAACTGGAGCGCCGAGTTCATTCGATCTATGGAAAACTGAAGGTGGCCACCAAAAGGCAAATGTATCCGCTGTCAGGAATGATGGCAAAAACCTTTGCTGCCAACCGCGTTATGCTAATTGGGGAAACCGCACATGTGTTCCCGCCAATTGGCGCCCAGGGGCTAAACCTATCACTGCGCGATGTTACCAGCCTTCTGGAGGTGGTTTTACAGGCGCAAGCTCGCGGCGAAGATATTGGCGGTGCAACGGCCATGACTGCCTATGACAAAAAACGACAGCCGGACATTGTTACCCGAACCAATGCGGTTCATGCGTTGAACAGGTCTCTTTTGAGCGACCTGTTGCCGGTTCAATTGGCAAGAAGCGCTGGGCTACAATTTGCAAGCAAAGTACCTCCATTCCGCAAACTGCTCATGAAGGAAGGTGTTAGCCCGCGCCTGTCTGGCATGGTTCCAGTCCCGTTTCGGTAACTACATTTCTAGATTAAATGTAGCCGCTGGAAATTGCCCACATAAATCCGGTAACGGTGACAACAGACGCCACTGTTCCAATCATTACAAAACTCGCCGCCCTTTGCACATAAACCCCATATTGTTGGGCGATGACGAAAACATTGGTCGCGGGCGGCAAGCACGCCATTAAAACTGCTGTAGCCACCCAGATCGGGTCAAACCCACCGATCCAGAGCAACAACAGATAAATCAACACCGGATGAACGAGCAGTTTGACCACCAAAACGGCTGGTAGTTCCATTGGAACCCGTCCAACGGGTCGCAGTGCAACGCTGACCCCCATGGCAAACAATGCGCAGGGGGCTGCAGCACCACCCAAATATTCCAGCATCTTGTCGACGGCTTGGGGCGGGCGAACTTCCAGCGCCGCGGCCCCGACACCAGCAATTGTCGCCAAAATAAACGGGTGACTAAACACACGCCATGAGATGCGAAGCAACGTGCGACCGATTGGTTCTGAATCAGTTCCGCCAATCGCCATCATCAATGGTGCCAAGATAAACAGCAGCGTGTTGTCAAAACACAGGATCAATGCCGTTGGAACTGTCGCCTCCGGTCCCAGCACCGCCAAGGTCAAACCCGGTCCCATGTAACCTACATTTGAATAGGCCCCGGCGATCCCGAGGATTGTGGATTCGGGTATGCTCCCACGCGTCGCCAAGACCCCAATACAAAAAGCGACCGCAAACATCGTATAGGTTGCAAATGTTGTGGCTGAAATGAAACTGAGATTGGTCAGTTCTTCAATCGGCGTTTCCGACAAGAGCCTGAAAAACATGGCAGGCAAAGCGATGTAGACAATGAAAAAATTCATCCACGCCAAACCACTCTCGGGAATTTTTTTCAACTTCCCAGCGATAAAGCCGAGGAAAATCAGCCCGAAAAACGGAAACGCGAGCGATATGACATCGTGCATGAAGGTATCCGGAACAAAAAATACGGCACTACCGGCAGGAAACAAGCTGTCTGCTATTCACAGCAAACGCTTGCAACGAAGCAACTCCTTGGATACTGACGCCTAGCTTGGAAAAGGGTTTCGGTCAATCAAGCCTTAGACGCATATGGTACACCGCACCGAAACATTCTGGAAAACTGCCTGCAGACGAAAGAACAGCCGCAAATAGATGACTGATCGCGCACAACCTTCACCCCTTAAAGCGCTTCAATACCGGATAGAAGCCGGTCTTCTCTCGACAATTATTTTCCTGTTTCGTCTCATTCCGGTGGACATTGCTTCGGCATTCATGGGGTTTTGCTGGCGGACCTTCGCCCCGTTCAACTCCCGGCACAAGCGCGCCATAGCTCATCTCAAAAAGGCTTATCCGGATAAAAGTGACGCGGACCTTCAAACCATCGTGCGGGGTATGTGGGAAAACCTCGGACGCGTAAGCGCTGAAACATTCTACATCGACAAATTGCTTAAGGATGACAGGCGATTTGAAGCCATTGCCGATGAAGGCACCCAAAAGATCCTTGATGAAAAGCTGCCTTGCTTGTTTGTTTCGCTCCATTCTGGCAATTGGGAATTGACTGTTCAACCCGCGGTTCGCAAAGGCATCGTGATCGCCGGTGTGTATCAGGCTTTGAAAAACCCAAGCGCGGAAAAGATCCTGAAAGACATGCGCCTCCATCTTTACAAAGGTGGACTGCATTCCAAGAGCGCCAAAACACCACGCCTTCTTCGCAATGCACTCGATGAAGGGGGTGTCGTGGCAATGATGGGTGATCTGCGCGAGCGCCGCGGCGTTGAGGTAAACTTTTTCGGCCAGCCAGCTTTCGCAACCCCCGCCCCGGCCTCACTTGCAAGAGCTGCAGATGTTCCGATTGTTGTGGGCCGGGTCATTCGAAAAAATGGCACGCAATTCGCAATCCAGGGCCGCATGCTGAACGTGACCAAAACGGACGACCGTAAGGCCGATATTGCCCGCATCACACAAGACATCCACGACGTATTTGAAGAGTGGGTGCGTGAGCATCCTGACCAGTGGATGTGGATCCATCGCAAATGGGATTAATAGCCTCTTGAAAGCCTGTTGCGTGTAAGTAGGCCCTTCGCCTATCGGAGAATGGTTGCACTGCAACAAAGCCGATATAGCATGAAGTCACAATTGCTTGCATTCTGACGGGAGGCAGACTTCATGAAAACACCACGCGCCTTTTACAATCCGCTCGCTATCGGTGCTCCGGCCCCGTTTCGCGAGCTGCCGGTAAAACTGGAGCGCATGATCCACTTCGTCCCGCCGCAGATTGAAAAAATGCGGGCCAAAGTGCCGGATCTCATCTCCAAGGTCGATGTGGTACTCGGGAATTTGGAAGATGCAATCCCAGCGGACAGCAAAGTTGATGCGCGCCGTGGTTTCATCCAGATGGCCAAGGACAATGACTTTGAGTCCACCGGGCTTTGGACACGTGTGAATTGCCTGAACAGCCCATGGCTTCTTGATGATCTCCTTGAAATTGTGCTGGAGGTTGGTGATAAGATTGATGTCATCATGCTGCCAAAGGTCGAGGGACCTTGGGATATCCATTACCTCGATCAACTGCTGGCGCAATTGGAAGCCAAGGCAGGCATCTCAAAACCAATCAAGATACATGCGATTTTGGAGACCGCTGAAGGCGTCAAGAATGTTGCAGATATTGCAGCAGCAAGCCCCCGCATGCATGGCATGAGCCTAGGCCCTGCTGATCTTGCGGCCTCCCGTGGCATGAAGACAACGCGGGTTGGCGGCGGACATCCGGATTACGTTGTGTTGGCGGATGAAGCCGAAAGCACGCAACGCGCCGCCTATCAACAGGACCTGTGGCACTACACGGTCGCCAAGATGGTCGACGCGTGCCTTTCATATGGCATCAAACCCTTTTATGGGCCGTTCGGCGATTTTTCCGATCCGGCCGCTTGTGAAGCCCAGTTCCGCAATGCCTTCCTGATGGGTTGTCACGGGGCTTGGTCGCTTCATCCGACCCAAATCGATATTGCGAAAAGAGTTTTCAGCCCGGATCCAAACGAAGTGCAATTCGCAAAGAAAATTCTGGACGCCATGCCTGATGGAACAGGCGCAGTCATGATAGACGGCAAGATGCAGGATGATGCCACCTGGAAACAGGCAAAGGTCATCGTCGATCTGGCCGTTCAGGTTGCGGCCAAGGACAAGGAACTGGCTGAAGTTTACGGACTTTAGACACTCCGCATGTATGCTTGGTCCTTCAAAAAAAGACGAGCACTTGCAAGGCCATAACACACACGTTATGTCAGCCGTTCTTGAGCCAAATGGACCAGTAGAAATGCGGACGGCAAAATTCAACATAGGTCAGGTGGTTCGACATCGAATTTACCCGTTCAGAGGTGTAATCTTCGACGTCGACCCGACCTTTTCAAACACGGAAGAGTGGTGGGACGCCATTCCAGAAGACGTGCGTCCAAAACGCGACCAGCCATTTTACCATCTTCTCGCTGAAAACGACGAGACTGAGTATGTGGCTTATGTCAGCGAACAAAACCTCGTCCTAGACACAACCGGAGAACCAATCCGCCATCCGCAAGTGGATGAAATCTTCGAAGAACAGACCGACGGCTCATATATGGTGCGCGACGTCGACCTTCATTGATTTTGTTAGATAAGAACAAAAGAAAAAAAGGCCGCTGAAATTGAGCGGCCTTTTTCATGTCTCTAGGGTTAGGACCCTAAACAATTACCAGTTTTACTGGCTTGCCTTTTGAGCGTCGATCAGCTTCTGACGAGCTTCATCAGCGCGGCGTTGAAGCTCATTCTGCAGCTGCTTTTGCTTTTCTTCGATCTGCGCCACATCCATCGGTTCACCATCATAAATTTTGGTGAAGCCAATCAGGGTCAGCTCAAAGGGAACTGCTTTTGCCTGCTGGTTCAATGCTGTGACAAGAAGCTTGCCGCCCTGCTTCATGCTGGTGACGAAACTGTCATCAATGACCAGTTCGGAATAGCACGCGTTCGGAAAACAAATGCCATATTTGGCTTGTGTTTGTTTGCCACTATCGATTTGAACGCGCAGACCCGGCTGGATCAACATTCCGGTAGGAACAGCCATCAGAAGGGTTTTACGCGCTTCGCCTTCAATCTCGCGAATAGCTACCGAAGACAAAAACTGTCCTGTGCTTGTGCGCAGTTCCTGTGTGATCAGGCAAACCTGCTTGTTCGCTTTCGGGTCCTGGTTACAAACCTTGAGCCAAGGAGAATCCTGTTCTTCCTGCGCGGACGCAACCAGAACGGAAGAGGAAACTGCCAGCGCGGCCAATGCGCAGCCTACCACTCCTCTTTTCAACACATCAAACATACCTAACTTCCTCAATCATGCGACGGCTGACATTGGGGGTGTTCTGCGGCAAAGCCAGAAGAAACTCAAGGGGTCAGACGCCACGAATCCAACGCATGTGACGTAACACGTCGATTGCGGCAAGAGGGTGGCCTTATTGCAACGGTTTTCAATTCAGAATTGAATCTTGAATATCCGCCGCTTTTCTCCCGCATGCCGAGCGTTTTGACTATCCTTGTGGTAGTCTTGCAGCCAAGAATCAACGTCGAAGGTCAGTTGTTCCATGCGGTTGTTCAGTTTTTCCAGCGAGTTTTCATGTGCCCGCGTCTTCGCAAGCACTTTGGCTGTAGTGTGCATTATACTTTTTCCGCTCTCTTCTCACGCAAATGATGACACGGTTGCGTGGGCGCATGGCATCTCTATGCACGGCAAACCCGCCTTGCCTGAAGATTTCGTATCGCTGCCCTATGCCAACCCCAATGCCCCAAAAGGCGGTGTGTTGACCCTTGGCGTACAAGGCACTTTCGACAGCCTTAACCAGTTCATTGTTCAAGGTGGGTGGACATCCGCCCGCGGCATGCGGGAGCGCGCCTTTGGAAGCAACATCTTCGAAAGCCTGCTGGCACGCTCCTATGCTGAGCCCTTCAGCCTCTACGGGCACCTGGCGCAACGTGTCCGCATGCCGGAAACACGGGACTGGATTGAATTTGAACTGAATCCGGAAGCCAAGTTTTCTGACGGAAGTCCTGTAACCGTGGACGACGTTATCTTTTCGCTGGAAGTTATTCGCGACAAAGGCCGCCCGCCATTCAGCAATTGGTATGGCCAAATCATCAAAAAGGAAATTACTGGCGAGAACCGTCTCAAATTGACGTTTGAAAACGGCGATAATCGCGAACTTCCCTTGCTCATCGCGCTAGCACCTATCCTGTCGAAAAAGCACACCGATGCGGAAAATTTCGACAAATCGACTCTAACACCACCAGTCGGCTCCGGACCCTATGTTTTTGACACAATCGAGCCTGGACGCCGCGTTGTTTACAAAAAGAACCCGGATTATTGGGCCAAGGATCTGCCGATCAAAGCTGGTTTCGACAATTTCGATGAAATCCGGATTGAGTATTTCCGCGATGAAACAACGCTTCAGGAAGCCTTCAAAAAAGGCCTGATTGATGCGCTTCAGTTCCGCGACCCTGCACGCTGGTCAACCGGTTTTGATTTTCCGGCTGCTGTCGAAGGCAAGGTGAAGCAATTGGCCATCAAAAAGGGCATTCCAGCCCGGACACAAGGCATAGCCTTCAACACCAGGCGCGAAGTTTTTGCAGACCCGGTGGTCCGCAATGCCCTATCCATGCTTTTCGATTTTGAATGGATCAACAAGAACCTGTATTTCGGGCTCTATCAACGCACTGCAGGATATTGGGACAACTCATCGCTCTCTTCGGTCGGCAAACCTGCCACAGATGCAGAGCGTGCTCTTCTGGCGTCCTATCCGGACGCTGTCCGTGATGAAGTCATGGACGGAACATGGTTCCCCGCACAAGCGGATGGGTCTGGCCGCGACCGAAAAATCCTTCGCGCAGCCCTCAATGAGTTCAAGAAAGCCGGATACGAGCTGAAGGATCGCAAACTGGTCAATAGCGCCAACGGTCAACCTCTTGCCTTTGAAATCATGACCAAAAACGAGGACGAGGAAAAAGTTGCCCTCAACTATGTGCGAACACTGAAGCTGCTTGGCATCGATGTGACCGTGCGCACAGTAGACCCCTCCCAGTTTGAAGACCGCCGCATCAGTCGTGAATTCGATATGATGTTCAACACTTGGTACGCGTCCCTGTCACCAGGTGCAGAGCAATATGGTCGTTGGTCCATCAAGTCGGCCGATGCAGAAGGGTCCTGGAACCTGACCGGAGCCAAACAAGAAGCAATCGACGCGATGATCGATGCCATGGTGGGCGCCCGGTCTCGCGAAGATTTTGAAGCAGCTGTTCGAGCCCTGGATCGCGTGCTGATTTCCGGCGCTTATGCCGTTCCACTTTATCACCTGCCTGACGATTGGGTCGCCCATTGGGATCGTATCTTACCCCCGGCCCAGCACTCACTTTATGGGCATCAGTTTGACACCTGGTGGTCGGCACAAAAATAACCGGTTCAACGGAACATGTGATGAAAACAACGCCTGAAGAACTGATCTCCGACTACCATCAAGCCGGGGCTTGGGGAACTAATACACTGGACGGCTTGGTGTCAGCCAATGCGGCTGCAGAGCCTGACCGTGTTGCCCTTGTCGATGCGCCCAACCGAGAAGGCTGGACTGGCGGGGCACCGCGCTCCCTCACCTATGCTGAACTGGATCAGGAAATAACGCGTCTTGCAGGTTTTTACCGGGCGCTCGGGCTGTCAGCAGATCATGTTCTGGGCCTTCAGGCTCCCAACACGGTGGATGCCGTTGTCGCCCTTTTGGCGGCGCTCAGGGCTGACTTGGTCGTGTCGCCCCTTCCGCTGCACTGGCGGCAAGCCAACGTCCTTGAATCTCTCAACTCAATTGGCGCAAAAGCGCTCATATCGGCAGACCGGGTTGAAACGAGAAGCATTGCCGATGCAGCAAGAGACATTGCCGCCGAACTGTTCAGCCTTCGATTTGTGTTCGGACTTGGCAAAGACATACCGGATGGCTTGATCGAGCTTGGCCCGATGCTGGAAGAAATGGGCGATGATATTCCGCCATTGGAAGGGCGGCGGGCGGATGCACCAGATCACACGGCCACGATCAGCTGGAGCCGCAGCAGTGGTGAGATCGTTCCTGTAGTGAGAACACACAATCACTGGCTCGCGGCCGCAAAACTCATTGAAGCGGAAGCAAATATCGAACCTGGAAGCCGGTTTGTCGTGCCCTATTCCTTGAGCGGATTAACGGGCCTCGGAGCAGGTCTTGTGCCGTGGCTTCGGGCTGCCGGGACGTTACACCTCCACTACCCGACTTCGTTGCATCAACTCACGCGTCATGCAGCGGACGTGAAAGCCGATTATGTGCTGACCCCTGGGCCATTGGCTCATATGATGGATCGCAAACTTGACACCGGCGATGTAACCATCATTGCCGCTTGGAACATCGCCTCTCCTGCACCAAGTGCGTTCACGGCCAACAACTACATTGTTGACCTTCATATCGCAGATGAATTTTCACTCGTTGCGAACGCGCGAGGTCCGTCAGCCAAAGCGCAGGCCACCGCCTTGGGAAAGCATAACGGGCCAAACGGGTGTGAAAGCGGGCCAGCCCTTCTGGAAATCGAAATTCGGGAAGATCCTGAAACGGATGCCAAAACGCTGAAACTTCGAGGTGCTATGGTTCCGGATATTGGCTGGAAAACCATGGCTCCACCGAAACTCGGGTTGGATGCAGACGGCTTCTTGGAAACTGGAATTTCAGTTGAAGAAACCACTGATGGCATAGCTGGGTTTGGCATCCCAGGCACCATGGCACATGGAACCGGCCCACTTACCGAGATCGATGATATTTACGCCAGATACAAGGGAATCAAGGAAGCAGCTGCCTTTCTGGTAGAAGATCCGCTTCTAGGGGCCCGAATTCACGCTGCAGTCGTACCCGATGTTGGAACTGTGCCGGATGCCAAGGCGTTTTTTGCTTATCTGGATGCCGAAGGTGTCGATCTGGCAAAAATTCCACACAGGGTCCTCGTCCTCCAATCGCTTCCGCGCAATGAAGATGGTACGTTGAACCGGGAGCGCCTGACGCTCAGAACACAAAGACTGCCCGCCGCGGTGGCCTGAAACAGCGTACAAGACTTATGGAATTTGAAAACTCGTTGATGTGGCACGGTCCAGCTTGGGTTTTGGGGACCGAGCCTCCGGCTGCAGTGGCCGGGTCCATTTTCTCAAACTCAATAGATTTGGCGCGCCTGACAGATAATTGTGTCAGTTCGCTTGATTTTGCCGATATTCCTTCGGCTATTTTGGTGCGCCCGGCGGCCCTTCATGACAACGCTCAAGGGTTCTGGACAAAACTAACGGCAGCCATCGACACGCTACCTTGCGAAGTACCCCTGATCCTCTTGTCAGAAGCGCAGGACACCCTTCCTGATGCGCCAAAACCGCATGCTGTGGTGAACGTCTCAATTTCACCGAAGCACTTGTTTCAAGCCATGTGTGACTTGCAACGGACCATACTGAGAACAGAAGAAGCAACGCTTCGTCGGTCTGTCTTTGGGCGCGTCCACGACTATGGAACAGTGCCTCACCGGGAGGGCCCCAGCAGCTTGTTGATTGTCGGGCTTGGTCAGCGCTTTCTGGAGATACAAAACCTTAGTCAGGACAACGTAGAAGTCGTCGGAGCTTTTAATCAGGCCATTGCTGAGGACTATCTGACACAACGCGGCTTTGACGCGGTGATCCTGGATTCGTCTCTTCAAGAGAATATGGACAATCTGCGCCAATTACGCTTGGACGCGCGGTTCGCGACCCTACCCGCTTTGGTTTTTGCAGATCAACCCGCAGATATCGCGCCGCTTTTTGATTTGGGCGCAACTGACGTCCTGACCGACAAACTGACCGCAGAAAATCTGAAATACCGAATGCAAACGGCGATAAGAAGTGGTGAGCGCCGCAGGCAAACAGATGGATTTCTAGCTGAAAGCCGCCGCTGGTTGATTGAGACAAATCCATCGGGCGGAATGTCCCGCGACCTCTACAATCGCTACCTTGATGAAGCCCGGTCAGCCCTGAAATTGCGTGGGCTGGATGTTCACGAACTTCAGCTTCTGACTCACAGCCTGCTCAAACCTCTTCCCGGTCAGGAGGAAGCAGATAATCTTTGGTCAACGGTGTTGTCTATCGCCGACGCTACAAGTCGTGAAGAAGATTTGATTTGTGTTGTGGAAGGACTAGGGCCGGTTGCAGTTCTCAAGAATGACCGTGGAAAAACCATCCTGAAATCCCGGATCAATGCGATTTTAACCCACACTATTCTTTAATCTGGAAACAATGGGTACTTCGTGGCGCGTTGATTTGCAAAGGCTATTCAATTCACCTACGGTTGATGAAAGCACGAGGCGAATAAAAGGGTAACAGCATGACGGAAACTACCGCGATAACACTCGACGTCATCTCCGATGTCATGTGCCCGTGGTGTTACATCGGCAAACGGCGTTTGGAAAAAGCCCTGAAGTCCATCCCTGACATTCCGGTGGATGTGCGTTGGCACCCATACCAACTTGACGCGACCCTTCCCAAGGAAGGCAAAGACCGCACCCAATATCTGGCAGACAAATTCGGCAGCATAGAGAAGGCCAAAGAGGTCTATGCGGAAATTGAAAACGCGGGGCGGGCCGAGGGGATACCCTTCGCATTTGACAAGATTACCTTGTCGCCAAACACCCTTGATTGCCACCGGTTGATCCTGTGGTCGCGTTCCGACGATCTGCAAGATGATGTCGTGGAACGTCTGTTCAAGGCCTATTTCATAGATGGCGAAGACCTCACCAAGTCCGAAACTCTGGTGCGGATTTCAGACGAAGCGGGAATGCAATCAGATCTCGTAGAACAATTGTTTGGAACAGATTCCGACATGGACAAAATGGCCAAACAGATTTCCCAGGCCCACGAAATGGGTGTGACGGGTGTGCCCTGCTTCATTGTAGACCAGCGTTTTGCCCTGTCCGGCGCAGAGAAACCTGAAACAATCGCAGCTGCGATTATGCACGCTGCGGAAACACAGACCAGCGAAACCGCCTGAATTCTCTGGTGTTCACTTAAAACTAAAGCCCACCGACAGATCGAAGTCGGTGGGCTTTTTAGTTTAATTATCCGCGCAGGATAGAGCGACCGGCGTAAATTGCCTGAGCGCCGAGTTCTTCTTCAATACGGATCAACTGATTGTATTTTGCCAACCGGTCTGACCGCGCCAGAGACCCGGTTTTGATCTGACCGCAGTTGGTCGCAACCGCAAGGTCCGCAATGGTGCTGTCTTCTGTTTCACCTGAGCGGTGAGACATCACAGCCGTGTATCCAGCCTTGTGAGCTGTCTCAACAGCATCCAGTGTCTCGGACAATGTGCCAATCTGGTTGACCTTGATCAAAATGGAGTTGGCGACGCCTTGATCGATCCCCTGGCGCAAGCGCTTGGAATTGGTCACAAACAGATCATCTCCGACCAGCTGGCACTTGTTGCCAAAGAGGTCAGTCGCAGCTTTCCAGCCTGCCCAATCATCCTCAGCCAGACCATCTTCAATGGAAATGATCGGATAACGACTGACGAGGTCTTCTAGATACTTGGCCATTTCTTCAGGTGCGAGTGACTTGCCCTCACCTTCCAGAAAGTATTTGCCGTCCTTGAAGAACTCTGTTGAGGCCGCATCAAGCGCCAGGAACATGTCCTCGCCCGGTTTGTAGCCTGCCGTTTCAATCGCCTTCATGACGAAGCCGATGGCCGCGTCCGTGGACCCCAGGTTCGGCGCAAAACCGCCTTCGTCACCCACATTGGTGTTGTGGCCGGCAGCATTGAGAGCCTTCTTCAGTGTGTGGAACACTTCAGCACCCATACGAACAGCTTCGGACAGGCTTTCCGCGCCAACCGGCATGATCATGAATTCTTGAAAATCGATCGGATTGTCCGCATGCGCTCCGCCGTTGATGATGTTCATCATCGGAACCGGGAGCGTGCGGGCAGATGTTCCACCGACATACCGATAGAGCGGCAGGCCGGATGCCTGAGCCGCCGCCCGGGCAACAGCAAGGGACACGCCCAAGATTGCGTTCGCGCCCAACCGTGCTTTGTTTTCTGTTCCATCCAGATCCAGCATGGCCTGATCAATCTTGAGCTGATCTTCCGCGTCTAGTCCACCGACTGTTTCGAAGATCTCGCCGTTGACAGCCTCTACCGCTTTTCGAACGCCCTTGCCTAGAAAACGGTCGCCGCCGTCCCGCAATTCAACAGCTTCATGCGCACCTGTCGACGCTCCGGAAGGAACAGCAGCACGACCAAAAGACCCGTCCTCCAGAAAAACATCGACTTCCACGGTCGGATTACCGCGGCTGTCAAGGATTTCACGTCCAATCATGTCAATGATTGCAGTCATGCTATTTCACTCCTTCGGCTGGGGACCACGCCCCGAATATTTGCAATGACGACGTACCGGGAACCGGTACAAATTTCAATTTCCCATGATGAAAAAGGGCCGCTGAAGCGGCCCAAAATCATGACTTAGTTGGTCGTTGGTGCCTTTAAGACACTATCCAGTGCCTTCAACTGAGACAGCAACGTACCAAGATCTTTGAGCGGCACCATGTTGGGGCCGTCTGAAGGGGCGCTATCTGGGTCTGGATGCGTCTCAATGAAAAGCCCAGCAACGCCGACAGCAACAGCTGCTCTGCTCAATACGGGGACCATCGTGCGATCACCACCACTGGAAGCGCCTTGCCCGCCCGGTTGCTGTACAGAATGCGTCGCATCAAAAATAACCGGTGCGCCTGTCGATGCCATGATGGGCAGTGCCCTCATGTCACTTACAAGCGTGTTGTAACCAAAACTTGCCCCACGTTCAGTAAGGAGAACATTCGGGTTGCCGGAATCAGTTACCTTCTCCATGACGTTTTTCATGTCCCAAGGCGCGAGGAACTGGCCCTTTTTGACATTTACAACTGCACCGGTTTGCGCGGCAGCAACCAACAGATCAGTCTGTCGACACAAAAAGGCAGGTATTTGCAAAATGTCTACGACTTCAGAGACTGGCGCGCATTGTTCTGCCGCATGCACGTCAGTCAATACCGGCATGCCATATTTTTCCTTGATATCGCCAAATACAGGCAGCGCATCAGACAGCCCCACACCACGTTTTCCTGACAGTGACGTTCTGTTTGCCTTGTCAAAGGACGATTTGAAGACAACCGATATGCCCAAGTCTCCGGCGATTTCCTTCACTGCCGCAGCACACTCCAGAGCATGATCACGACTTTCCATCTGGCATGGACCGGCAATCAAGCTGAACGCGGCCGTATTTGAGAAGGAGACGTTTCCGACGTTGACGACAGAATTTGGTTTGGACATTCGTGGACTGGCCCTTTGGAATAAAACAGATGGCTCCGGACAGCATCTTCTTCAGACGCTTCCACCTTCAATATTGCCCGTTGCATAGCTCTCTTTCGCCGCGATCGCAACTCGTCAAGGCAAGTTCAGAGAATCACTACCATTCAATTCACCAGATCGCCTCACCTGCGCCGACCGTGGGTTCAACACGCAAGAATTGAAAATTGCCGAATTCAGCCGCCAAAACTTAGCAAATTGGCTGATTTCGCGTGTTTCTCCTTGGCAGCTGAAGCGGTGAAGATTAAGCAAAAGACGACCACAGATTCGTACCATGGACGTTGCTAAAATGAACAAGCCAATCCGCAAAGCCATTCTTCCCGTTGCCGGACTGGGAACCCGTTTTTTGCCTGCGACCAAAGCTGTTCCAAAAGAAATGCTCACGATCGTGGACCGGCCAATTGTCCAATATGTGGTTGATGAAGCCCGCGCTGCCGGGATTGAACACATTGTATTCGTCACTGGACGAAACAAGGGCGTGATTGAAGACCATTTCGACCGGGCTTATGAGCTGGAAGATACACTGAAGGAACGTAATAAAAAGGGCGCCCTTGACCTTCTGGAGGCGATCCGCCCTGAGCCGGGTTCAACAAGCTTTACCCGGCAACAGGATCCGCTCGGACTAGGTCACGCAATCTGGTGCGCCCGCGATATTATCGGACGCGAGCCATTCGCCATTCTTCTGCCGGATGTGATCATCAAGTCCGAAACCAGCTGCCTGAAGCAAATGGTCGATCTCTATGATCGCACTGGCGGCAATGTGATTGCCGTTGAAGAAGTGCCAGAAGACCAGACGCACAATTACGGCATTGTCGCGCTGGGTGACAAGATTGATGAACGGGCCAGCCAGATTGCCAATATGGTGGAAAAACCAGCCCCTGGCACCGCGCCGTCCAACCTGCAAATCACCGGTCGCTATATTCTCCAGCCCGAGATTTTTGACCTGTTATCCGAACAGGACACCGGGGCAGGTGGAGAAATCCAGCTAACGGACAGCATGCTGAAACTTCTGGAAAGCCAGTCGTTCTCCTCACTGAAATATGAAGGCAAAAGCTACGACTGCGGCTCAAAGGCCGGCTTCCTGAGCGCCAACATTGCCTATGCTCTCGACACTCCGGAACTGGCTGAAGAACTCGTCCCCTTGCTACGGACGATACTTGACCAAAACTAAGCAACCCAGTAGGCCACGAGACGTGCGCTTTGCACGCGCTTGCCTGTTTGTAAGGACTTGACCTTGTCAAAGGTCCGGTCTCAGCTCTGGATTCCATCATGTCACTGTCAGAAAACCCGAAGCCGACACTCGGTATTGTTGGCCTCGGATATGTTGGGCTACCCGTCGCTTGCAGCTTTGCAAAAACCGGGTACGCGGTCACCGGATTTGATATCAACAGGGCTCGACTGGCCGATCTCAAGTCAGGCGAAGACAAGACGGGATCAGTCGACAATGGCGATCTGGCGAGCAAAACACTTTCGTTCACCCATGATCCTAGTGCCTTGAAACAATGCGACATCGTTATTGTTGCTGTACCAACTCCCGTGGACCAAGCCAAACGCCCCGATCTTTCCCCTTTCAAGGGGGCTGCATCCGCCGTTGGCCAGAACTTGAAACCGGGCGCGATCGTTGTATTTGAGAGCACCGTTTTTCCCGGAGCAACCGAGGATATTGCGGTGCCAATTCTGGAGGCGGAATCAGGGCTGAAAATCGGTGAAGGTTTCGAGGTTGGCTATTCGCCGGAGCGGATTAACCCAGGTGACAAGGTTCACGATTTTACAACGATCACAAAGGTTGTCTCGGCGAGCTCAGAGGTCGCGACGCGTACTCTGGCAGATTTATATGCAAACGTCGTCAAGGCGGGTGTCCATATCGCCCCGTCCATCAAGGCGGCAGAAGCCGCAAAGGTGATTGAGAACACTCAGCGCGATTTGAATATTGCGCTCATGAACGAACTAGCCATTTTGTTTCATGCAATGGGAATTGATACCAGAGACGTGCTGGCGGGAGCCTCTACAAAGTGGAACTTCCTTCCCTTTCAGCCAGGCCTTGTTGGCGGACATTGCATCGGTGTGGACCCCTATTATCTTACACACAAGGCCCATGAGATTGGACTGACACCGCAAGTCATTCTGGCCGGACGCGGGACAAATGAAGCCATGCCAGCGTTCATTGCCGGAAAGATCATCCAGTCTTGTGTCAAACTTGGTCGGTCCATGCCGCCGAAAATTGCAATCCTCGGACTGACATACAAAGCCAACGTCCCGGACACACGAAATTCCAAAGTCATCGACCTTATTACCGAACTGAGAGAATTTGGGGCTGACGTTCTCGTCCATGATCCGCTTGCCGATCCTGACGAGGTCAGGGCCGAATATGACCTGTGCCTCTCAGGCCTTGATGATCTTCGAGGCTCGGATGCTGTGGTGCTGGCGGTTCCGCATGATCAGTATTTTGCGGAAGGAAACGTATGGCCCTTCTTCCAGTCTCTTATGAAAGATGGTGAAGGGTTATTGGCAGATATCCCTGCGAGATTGCCGCGCGAAAGCAAACCGGATCAGGTCACCCTCTGGCGCCTGTAATCACTGATCAACAGTGCAAAACAAGATCCTTGCAATTTTAGACAGCAATCCATTCTAAATATTTCGCCGTATACTGTTCTGATAGCCAAGACCTCAAGGAGTTCCTGGACATGCAGATCAAACGGACACTATCCGCTTTCGGTATCGGGCTTTTCATGGCAGCAGGGATGGTTGCTGCACCGGTGGTGTTAACCCCTTCCCTTGCCTATGCAGATTTTGCAGAGGGCAGCGCTTTCCGATCAATTATCCAAAAACAGATAAGCGCATTTCAGAGCGGCGATGCAAAGCAGGCTTTCTCTTACGCAACACCGACACTGCAAAAACGTTTCCAGACGCCGGAAATTTTCATCCATATGGTGAAGAACGGCTACAAGCCGGTTTATCGGCCCAAGAACGTTACTTTTGGCCAATCCCGCGAAACACCACATGGCCCGATGCAGGAAGTATATGTAACGGACCAGGAGGACCAGAATTGGCTCGCGGTCTACAGTTTCGAGAAACAACCTGATGGCAGTTGGCGCATCTCAGGCTGTTATCTCAAAAAGGATGAGGGCATCAGTGCCTGACAGCGCTGCTTCCCTTATATGGGATTGATATCGCCCTTTGCCCAGTCCGCTTTAGTCTTGAGCCGGAATTCCTCAAAGGTTCCGGCCTCAATCGCCTCCCGCATGCCATGCATAAGCGTTTGATAATAGGCGAGGTTGTTCCAGGTTAGCAGCATCCCGGCCAGCCCTTCTCCGGCTCGCACCAAATGGTGCAAGTAAGCCCTTGAATATTGGCTTGTGGCAGGACAATCACTTTCCTCGTCCAGCGGACGTAGATCTTCCGCATGGCGCGCATTTTTCAGGTTCACCTTGCCAAAGCGGGTATAGGCGAGACCATGGCGCCCAGCTCGTGTTGGCATTACACAGTCGAACTGATCAATCCCGCGCGCGACACTTTCCAAAAGATCATCCGGCGTCCCGACACCCATCAAATAGCGCGGCTTGCCGGTTGGCATGACAGGTGTGGTGACTTCCAGCATGCGCAACATCACATCTTGCGGTTCACCAACAGCAAGCCCGCCAACAGAATATCCCTCAAATGGCATATCGCGCAGGCTTTCAGCTGACTTGATCCGCAGGTCCGGCACATCACCGCCCTGAACAATCCCATAGAGCCCCTGCCCCTTGGCAGGCCCACCCATCTTCTCGAACTGCACCCGTGACCGCTCTGCCCACCGCAAGGAGAGTTCCATCGCCCGCTGGACTTCCTTCGGCGGAGATGGGAGTTTGATACATTCATCCAATTGCATCTGGATGTCAGACCCGAGAAGCCCCTGTATTTCAATGGAGCGTTCCGGTGTCAGGTGATATTTCTGGCCATCAATATGGCTTTGAAAGCGCACGCCGTCCTCATCCAACTTGCGAAGTTGAGCCAGCGACATCACCTGAAAACCGCCACTGTCGGTCAGGATCGTATGCGGCCAGTTCATGAAGCTGTGCACCCCCCCCAAACGCGCCACACGCTCCGCCCCCGGACGCAGCATCAAGTGGTAGGTATTCCCCAGAACCACATCAGATCCGAGCTCACGAACCTGTTCCGGATACATTGCTTTGACGGTGCCTTGTGTCCCCACGGGCATGAAGGCCGGTGTCTGTACAACCCCATGAGGCGTGGTGATTTCTCCGCGCCGAGCCATACCGTCGGTTTTTGTCAGCTTGAAAGAGAATTTCGGAGTTTCAGAGGACATGAGATTTCCTTCAAACCGTCGGCTTTTGCGGGAACAACAAGGAAGCGTCACCGTAGCTATAGAAGCGGTATTCCTGATCAATCGCGTGTGTGTAAGCGCGTTTCATGACGTCCAGCCCAGACAGCGCTGAAACAAGCATGAAAAGGGTTGAGCGCGGGAGATGAAAGTTGGTCATCAGCGCATCTATTGCTCTAAATTCATAGCCTGGCGTAATGAATATCGATGTTTCACCCGCTAAGGCCTGAAGTCCGTATGGACCCTGAGCAGCGCTTTCCAGAATGCGCAAAGAAGTTGTGCCGACGCTGACCACCTTGTTGCCACGAGCCTTCACGGCTTGTAGCGCAGCGGCCGTCTCTTCACTCACTTCGCCCCATTCGGCATGCATCTGGTGGTCGTCGGTATCATCGACCTTCACGGGCAGGAACGTTCCTGCCCCTACGTGCAAAGTTACTCGGTGTTGCTCAATTCCACGAGCATCCAATGCGCCTAGCAAGTCCGGCGTAAAGTGAAGACCGGCAGTTGGCGCTGCAACTGCGCCATCCTTTTCGGCAAACATGGTCTGATAGTCAGATCGATCTTGCTCATCCTCGCCGCGCTTTTGGGCGATATAAGGAGGTAGCGGAATATGCCCGATAGACGCAATCGCCTCATCCAGATCCGCCGCAGATCGATCAAACACCAAGAGGACATCGCCCGCGAGGGACTTTTCCTCTGCTCGGGCCGTCAGAGTTACGCCGCCCCCTTCAAAGACAAGTATGTCACCCAACTGGACCTTTTTACCCGGTTTGACAAAGGCTTTCCAGCGGTCCGCAGCTGCGCGCAGATGCAAGGTCGCGCTGATACGTGCTTCGATATCGCCGCGAACCCTATTGCCCTCAAGCTGTGCCGGAATTACCTTGGTGTCGTTGAAAACCAGCGCGTCTCCTGGCTCCAGCAACAGCGGCAAATCACGAACACCAAAATCGCTGAGTTCAGCAGTATCTCCCGGCCGCACAACTAGCATGCGTGCGGAATCGCGCGGGCGTGCGGGCCTCAAGGCAATGCGTTCATTTGGGAGCACAAAATTGAAGTCTTCAACGCGCATGGGCGGGCTTATATCCGGTTATAGAAGAGGTGCGCTGGCTTTTAGCCACCGCAAACCCATTGGTCAATTCGAAGGACCTGCAACAGAAAAATGGACGCTCTCCTTTCGGACAGCGCCCATTTCTTTTTCCGCGAAGGAAAGCCTTAAGCGGCGTCAGCAGCCACTTTCAAGGAAACGATCTTGTCAGGATCAACAACCGGCTCGCCACGCTTGATCTTGTCAACGTTTTCCATGCCTTCCAGCACCTTGCCCCAAGCGGTGTATTGACCGTCAAGGAAAGACGCATCACCGAAGCAGATGAAGAACTGGCTATCGCCAGAATTCGGGTCCATCGCACGGGCCATGGAGCACACACCGCGCTGATGGCTTTCTTTGTTGAATTCAGCGCGCAGCTTTTTGCCAGAGCCACCAGTGCCGGTGCCCTGCGGACAACCGGTTTGCGCCATGAAGCCATCGATCACGCGGTGAAACACGATGCCATCGTAAAAGCCTTCGCGAACCAGTTCCTTGATACGTGCAACATGGTTCGGAGCAAGGTCCGGACGCATTTCGATCACAACAGAACCTTGCGTGGTTTCCATCAGCAAAGTGTTTTCAGGATCCTTGATATCAGCCATGGGGTCTCCCAATCTCGTTGACTGCCAACCGGCAGGTGGATGTTCAGCTCGCGTCTGACGCAACCTGCATTTTGATGATTTTGTCTGGATTTTGCGGCGGTTCGCCACGCTTGATCGCGTCGACATGTTCCATGCCGTCAACGACTTCACCCCAGACTGTGTATTGTCCGTTCAACCAGTCTCCATCTGCAAACATGATGAAGAACTGGGAGTTGGCACTGTTCGGATTGCCTGCGCGCGCCATGCCCAAGACACCACGCTTGAACCGTGTTCTGGTGAACTCAGCCTTCAGATCCGGCTCCTGAGACCCACCCATACCGGTCCCGGTTGGATCGCCGGTTTGCGCCATGAAACCGTCGATCACACGGTGGAACACGATGCCATCGTAAAACCCATCCCGGGTCAACTTTTTGATGCGCTCAACATGGTTAGGTGCAAGGTCCGGACGAAGGCGAAGGGTGACCCGGCCGTCTTTCAAATCCATGTAAATGGTGTTTTCCGGATCAAGATCCTGAGCTCCTGCCATGGTTGGCGCAACAAGCAGCGCAGCCAAAAGCGTCAAAACCGAAAATATGCGTGACATGGTCACTCCATTGATAAGTGGTCTTTTTATGCCCCGCGCATCGCCTACTACGCTGACGACCGGTCTCGCAAGGGGGACACGACGCACGAAGGCACAAAGGCGGTGATATCACCACCCATCTTCGCAATTTGACGTACCAACGTCGCCGTGATGTGGCGCACCGATGGGGAAGCTGGAAGGAAAACCGTTTTAATAGATGGTGCCAACGTTCCGTTCATTCCGGCCATTTGCATCTCGTAATCCAGGTCGGTTCCATCTCTGAGGCCGCGAACGAGATAAGCTGCATTTTGAGTACGCGCAGCCTCTACCACAAGATTGGAAAATGAAATCACTTCGATCCGCCGAGCTTCATCGACACCGAACTCTGCCCTAGCAGCCTCGTGGATCAATTGAACGCGCTCTTCAAACGTAAAAAGCGGTGTTTTGCCCGGATGAATTCCAATCGCCACCACAACCCGGTCTGCAAGCGCAAGTGACTGCCCGAGAATGTCGATATGCCCATTTGTGATCGGATCAAATGACCCTGGATAAAGCGCAATACGTGTCATGGTTCTTCATTACTCCGGCAATCCACCTGCGGCAACCCGCCCACCGCGCCTTAATGCGAAAACGGCGCGGTATGACCCGCGCCGAAATCCTAGACTGGAATTGAATACTGATCAGCTTTCGCCATCTGAAGGTGGGGCATCGGGTGCAGCACTGTCACCACCCTCGCCACCATCTTCAACAGCATCGACATCTTCTTCGTCATCAACTTCGCTAATGCCCTCGACGGCAACGACATTTTCGCCGTCAGCGGTCTTGAAGACGATCACACCCTGCGTGGCCCGACCCGCAATTCGGATGCCATCGACCGGACAGCGGATCAACTGGCCGCCATTGGTCACCAGCATGATCTGATCGCTCTCTTCAACCGGGAAGGATGAAACCAGACCGCCATTTCTCTCGGTCACTGCCATGGCGGTAATGCCTTTACCGCCACGACCAGTTACGCGATATTCGAACGAAGATGTCCGCTTGCCATACCCGTTTTCTGAAAGCGTCAGGATGATCTGCTCCGCTGCACTCATTTCAGCGTAACGCTCTTGAGACAGTCCGGCGTCAACAGCACCGGTTTCATCAGAACCAGCATTTTCATCCGCCTCGCCGCGAAGTGCCCGGGACATCTTCAGGAACGCCGTCCGCTCTTCCGCTTCCGCATCCATGTGATGCAGGATCTGCATGGAGATGACCTTGTCGCCATCTGCCAGTCTGATCCCGCGAACACCAACAGAATTCCGGCCTGCGAACACTCGAACATCATCGACTGGGAAGCGGATACACTGGCCCGCCGCCGTGGTCAGCATAACGTCGTCATGCTCAGAACAGGTCGCGACGTTGACGATGCCATCGCCATCCTCCAGCTTCATCGCAATCTTGCCGTTCCGGTTGATTTGCGTGAAGTCGGACAGCTTGTTCCGGCGCACAGTGCCGCGCACCGTGGAGAACATAACATCGAGGTTTGCCCAGCTTTCTTCATCCTCCGGCAACGGCATGATGGAGGAAATCTGTTCACCCTGTTCCAGCGGCAACATATTAATCAAGGCCTTGCCCCGAGAGATCGGCCCGCCAAGCGGCAAACGCCAAACTTTCATCTTGTAACAGATGCCGCGGGACGAGAAGAACAACACCGGCGTGTGCGTGTTGGCCACAAACAGACGGGTTACAAAATCCTCGTCTTTGGTCGCCATGCCGGAACGGCCCTTGCCACCACGACGCTGCGCACGATAAGTCGCCAATGGAACACGTTTGATGTAGCCGTTGTGAGACACGGTCACAACCATGTCTTCCCTCTGGATCAGGTCTTCATCATCAAAGTCTGCACCACCATCGACGATCTCGGTCTTGCGCGGTGTTGCAAACTCTTCCTTGATCTCCAGCATCTCTTCGCGAACGATGTCCTGAATGCGGGCACGAGATCGGAGGATATCGAGGAAGTCAGAGATTTCAGCGCCGATCTTGCTCAACTCGTCTGCTATCTCATCGCGGCCGAGAGCTGTGAGGCGCTGCAGGCGCAGATCAAGGATCGCGCGGGCCTGTTCTTCAGACAGCTTGTAGGTGCCGTCTTCCTGAACCATGTGGCGCGGGTCATCGATCAGACGGATAAGCGGCTCAACATCCCGCGCAGGCCAATCGCGCTCCATCAACTGGGCCCGCGCAGTTGCCGGGTCTGGTGCCGTACGAATGAGGTGGATGACCTCATCAATATTGGCCACTGCGATACCCAAGCCAACCAAGATATGCGCGCGGTCACGCGCTTTCTTCAGAAGAAATTTCGTTCTTCTTTGAACAACTTCCTCACGGAAGCTAATAAATGCCTTTAGGATATCCGGAAGATTGAGTTGCTCTGGTTTGCCACCGTTCAGCGCCACCATATTGCAGCCAAAAGAGGTCTGCAGTTGCGAGTAGCGATAGAGCTGGTTCAGCACCACATCCGGCACAGCATCGCGTTTCAACTCGATCACGACGCGCATACCAGAGCGGTCACTTTCGTCCCGAATATCGGAGATGCCTTCAATCCGTTTATCGCGAACCGCTTCGGCGATCTTTTCGATCATCGAAGACTTATTCACCTGATACGGAATTTCAGAGACAATCAGCGCATTCCGGTCCTTGCGGATCTCCTCCACGTCCACCTTGCTGCGCATGACAACGGAGCCGCGGCCACTTTCATAGGCAGAGCGAATACCGGACCGCCCGAGAATGATACCGCCTGTCGGGAAATCAGGACCTGGAACGATGTCCATCAACTCGGCAACCGTCATCGCCGGATTTTCCATGATGGCAATCGCAGCGTCGATCACTTCGCCCAGATTGTGCGGCGGGATGTTCGTCGCCATACCAACCGCAATACCACCGGCCCCATTGACCAGAAGGTTCGGGAACTTGGCAGGCAGAACAACCGGCTCACTCTCGGAGTTATCGTAGTTTTCCTGAAAGTCGACCGTGTCCTTATCGATGTCATCAAGGAGCTTGTGTGCAACCTTCTCCAGACGACATTCGGTGTAACGCATCGCGGCGGCACGATCGCCATCAATTGACCCGAAATTGCCCTGCCCATCGATCAGTGGAAGGCGCAGCGAAAAATTCTGCGCCATACGCACGAGCGCATCGTAAATCGCGCTGTCGCCATGCGGGTGATATTTACCCATAACGTCACCGACCACACGGGCCGACTTACGATAGGGTTTGTTCCACTCGTAGCCATTTTCATTCATCGAATAGAGAATGCGGCGATGCACAGGTTTCAGCCCGTCGCGCACGTCCGGAAGAGCACGGCTCACGATCACGCTCATGGCGTAATCGAGATAACTGCTCTTCATTTCATCAACGATTGAAATGGGCTTGATATCGGACGGAACACCGCCCGGCGGGGTGCTGTTTTCCTGATCAGTCAAGGAGACGACTCATTTTTTGTTCTAGCTGCCGTCATTTATAGCCGATTTACGCTCCCCAGCCAAATTTGAAGCCCAAATGAAGAAGAACTATTTATATTTATTTTCAATAAGTTATGGACGCAAAAAGCAAGCCATCGAGTAGTTCACAGAGGAATTGTTTCGCCAAACCCGAAAATGCCTTTAAAACCCGACGAGAAGCGAAAATCAGCGGGGGCTGACGAACCATGTTTGACTACTACATAAACGCGTTTGCAACTTTGTTCGTCACCATCGATCCGGTGGGCCTGGCTCCCATGTTCTTGGCGCTGACTGCCGGCATGTCCCAATCTGACCGCAAGCGGGTTGCTATCCGCGCAACCCTGACCGGCGGCATTATTCTGGGTGTGTTCTACCTGACAGGCCCAACCTTCCTCGATGTCTTGGGAATCTCGGTCTCTGCGTTCAGAATTGCCGGCGGAATTTTGCTTTTCCTGATTGCCGTTGAGATGGTGTTCGGTAAACGTCAGGCTCGCAAAACCGAGACCGCCGAAAAAATGGCCGAGACGGCCGAAGAACAGCACCGCTCGATACAAGAGCTGGCGGTGTTCCCACTCGCCATTCCTTTGATTGCGGGACCTGCTGCCATTTCCGCCATCATCCTCTTGTCCGGCGAAGCCCCTGACACCATCACCTATGCCGGGCTGGGACTGGTGATCTTCACCGTAGTCATTTCCTGCCTAGGCTCATTTTTGCTCGCAGACAAGATCGAGCGTCGGCTCGGTGATACGGCCCAGCTGATCATCACCCGCCTCCTCGGCGTTATTCTGGCCGCCTTGTCGGTCCAGTTCGTTGCGGATGGGGTATTGGCGCTGTTGGCTGGCTAATCCAGAAGATCACTTCAAGTCCAGCCGATACGTCTCGTCAGCCATCCCGTGCTTGCTGTCACGGGCACGAATGAACACGTGATCAACTTCACTTGGAATCACGACACCAGACAGGGACCGGGTAAAGGGCTGTTCGTTAACGTGTGGATGAGCCAGAATACGTTGGCCGAGAAGAGTCCCGTCGGGCGCAACGACCTTCCAAAGGTCCGCATAGTGTTCCCAGCCAGTATCCGCATGCTTGAGAGTAACGGCAAATCGCCAAGTTCCGCCAGTTTCACGAGCTTCTGCTCCAACAATTTCGACATCTCCAGCGTGGCTATCCGCACCAAGGAACATTAAAACCACGCCAGAAATCACATTCAATACAAACCATCTCATTGAGCCACTCCACAAAGCTATTCCGCATATTTTGAGCGTGGCGTCGTAGAAACAAAAATCACATCAGCGTCACCAACGACATGAGTGTTGATATCACCATTTGCCATCAGCTGTTCTTGCGAGCCATATTTTGTGGACCGGAGGACTGGCATGACCATGAACGAGCGCAAACAACAACTCTTGAAGCTGAAACAGGATCTTCAGAACCTTAGAACGATCTCTGAAGACGCGAGGGCACCCGTCATGCTGGACCAGCAGTCCGTCGGTCGACTGTCCCGCATGGACGCCCTTCAAGGTCAAGCCATGGCGCAAGCCTCCGAAAGACAACGACAACTGGACCTACAAAGGATCGAAAATGCCTTACATCGGCTGGAAACCGGAGACTACGGCTTTTGTCTGGAGTGCGACGAACCGATCCCCGAAAAACGGTTGGATATTGACCCAGCTGCTACGCATTGCGTTCATTGCGCTAGTCTTTGATGTCCAGCCGCTTCAGACGTAGCACCGCAAACTCTGCAAAAATGCGCGAACCCGCGACACCATTTCATCAATTGGAAAAGCTGCCAGACTTTCTTCGCTCCAGCCGTCTGCAGGAATTAGCTCTGAGCTCAGGTGGTATAGCTCATGCAAATGGTCGTCTGACAAAGGCAAAGACTTAGCTGCGTCAAGTATTGCAAGTTGTTCGTGAACCCGCCGTAGAACGGAGAGCGCCTCGCCCATCCGCTGTGTGAGCGCCCCGTCGTCTCGCCAGCTTCGGCCCTGAAAGACCTGCTGCGTAACGCGTTGTCCAGCTCCGTGGCAGGTGTAAGTGATACAGCCCTTGAAACCGAGCTCTGAACGATGATCAAACACGTTGCATTGCCCGGAATTTGAGAGGTTAGGACAAACTTCCCCCGCTCCTTTGTCGATTGCGAAAGACTCCGATCGGTCAAACGCAAACACCACACAGCACAGCGCCGCGCAGGACGTGCAATCCGGTTTCAGGTCAGGAAACTCTATCATACCGCGATCACCGTCAGATACTGCCCTCACCGGCCTAATGGCTCAGTTGTCAGGAATGAGGCGCTTTCCGAAACTTAGAGCCTGATCCTCAGTGTAACCGGCAGCTTTGTAGTAGGCGATGGCCTTGTCGTTTTCTGAGCGCACCTGAAAATTGATTTTGGGGCATCCAAGTTTCATCAGTGCGGCTTCACCCTGCTCCAGCAAGGCCCTTGCATATCCCTCCCCCTGAAACTCTGGCAAGACCGCAAAATAGTAGAGCCACCCCCGATGTCCGTCATAACCGAACATGGCGGACGCCATGACCCTGCCGTCAAGTTCGCCGACAAAAAACAGCTCCGGTTGGAATGACACCTTTCGTTGGATATCCAAACGAGGATTGTTCCATGGCCGCGTCAATCCGCACGCGTCCCAGAGCTGAACAACCGCATCCGTATCTTTGGTGTCAAAGGTTCTAATAATCACGCTCTATGGCTTTCTTAATTCCGAGACCGAATTGCTAGAATATATATCTTCGTGTTCGAAGGCAGGGCCTTAGATATCATCTTGTCTGCAGGGACTAACAGACTGAAAGCACGACGCTATACCATCCAAGATGGATTTAAATTGCTTGCGACTTTCTGAAATTTGCCCGCTTACGAAGATACTCTGCTTCCAAGTTTCGCAATGCTGGGGAATGGCCTTGTACCTGCATCGGGTCTCCCGCATCACCCGGGTGGCACATTATCCAGCATTCGCTATTTGCTGGAATCTTTTTGTCCAATGAAGTCAGGATATCGTCCAGTTGGCGGATCGCATCTTGTGGTCGGTCCAAGGGCAAAACACCAGCAAAATATTCATTGGTTTTCACCCCGCTCTGTTTTGCCTCCACCAATTGGCGGCGTCCAAGCCAATTGAGCACATACTCTTTGAGACCTTTCGGTGGCGCAGCAAGCCTGATCGCCCTCACGGGTACATTTTTTGAAGATGCAAACGCCATGACCTCTTGCGACAAGGTCGGATAGGAATGGCAATGTTCATGACCGTCAATGAATTCCGGTTCAAAACCAAACAGGTCCACAAACATATTGAATTGGGTCTCAAGCGCTGCTCGAGCTCTGGCTCGCCCAAGGCCAAACAAACCACCGATCAACAACTTGAGACGTGATGGCCGGTCTGGTTCGCCTTGGGATGCCAGAGTGAGGTTTAAGTGCAAACCTATGCGGCATTTTTCGCGAAGAGAGAGCAAAGCCTCTGCCGAGGCAGCTGAGCACAACTCAACCAGCACGGACACGCCATCGATGGCATGAGTTTCAATGAGATCGCGCATCACTCGGTCATGGCCTTCTCCAAGACCGTAATCATCCGCTATCAGTATGATTGTGCCCCCATCTCCTATCATTTCTTAAGGTCAATCTTATCGCGAACAAGATAAACAGGGCGCTGTTTTGCTTCCGTCAGAGATTTACCGACATACTCCCCGATCAGGCCGATAAAAAATATCTGATAGCCACCAAAAAACGTAATCAGAACGACAATAGAGGCGAAGCCGGAGAATGGGGACCCCATAATGAGAAATTCGCCGACGATCCAGAGGATGTAGAACACGCTGAGGAGCGAGATCAACAAGCCGGTCAGCGACAGAAGGCGAATTGGCACGATGGAAAACGACGTCAAACCGTCGATAGCCAGCAACAACAAACGCGCCATGCCAAATTTTGTACCGCCACCGCCTGCACGTTCAGGAGCTTCAAAAGGGAGCCCCTTCTGCTTAAACCCAATCCAGGCGTAGAGGCCTTTCAGGAATCTTTCACGCTCAGGTAGCGAACACAAAGCGCTGAGCGCCTTCGCATCAATGAGCCTGAAATCCCCTGCATCTGCCGGAATTTCAAAACGCGCGCCGTAGTTGGTGAGCCGGTAAAACAGCCAGGAACCGAGACTTTTGCCGGAGCCTTCGTTTTCACGGCTCTGTTTGAAAAAATAAACAAGCTCGTGACCGGCCCGCCATTCACCAATCAGATCTTCGATGAGCTCTGGCGGATGCTGCAAATCTGCGTCCATCAACACAGCAGCGTCAACTCCAGCCCTGCTCGCTTCATCAAGCCCTGCCGAAAGCGCTGATTCCTTGCCAAAGTTTCTGGAAAGGACCGTTACATTTGCCGAAAAATCAAAACTTTGATCCAACAAACGGGCTACAGTTTGATCTGAACTCCCGTCATCGACAAAAAAGAGCTCAAAGGTGACAGACTGACGCTCACAAATGCCTGGTAGCACTTTGTGAAGACGCTCTGCAAGCAGTGGCAGGACGTCACTTTCATTGAAAAGCGGAATGATAATCCCAACTCTCGACGTCATTCTTTGCCCTCACCCACACTCGCTTTAAAAATCCAAAATCGGCTCACCAGATAGTTCAAAAAGAACGATGACACGATGGCAAGTGCCACGCAGATTTCCTGCTGCAAGCCGGTCAAACTCACGGTCTCAAATACGCCGACCCGAAACAGAAATACGACCAGAGTATTGCCCAAGAATTGAGCCAAACGCTTGCTGCTGAGTTGCGGTCCCGATTGATCGGCAAAAGTCAGTTTCTGGTGAAAAACGTAAACAACACTTCCACTTACACACATTGCCACAGCAAAGGCCAAGAGCGACCCCAGACCGAGCGCCAACATACCGCTGACAATGAGAAAATCGATAAGAGCACCAACCAGTGAGATCATTCCGAATATGACGATCCGTCTCACTGGTCACTCTCATTCAAAATTGGTGTTGGCTAAGGCGATAAGAACAATGCGGCAGGACGTTTACTCCCACTCGATCGTTCCCGGGGGCTTGGACGTAATGTCGTAGGTGACCCGGTTGATCCCTTTTACCTCGTTGATGATGCGCGTTGCTGTTTCACCGAGGAATTCGTGGCTGAAGGGATAATAATCCGCCGTCATTCCATCAACGGATGTCACTGCACGAAGAGCACAGGCGTAATCGTAGGTCCGCCCATCCCCCATGACCCCGACCGTTCGAACAGGCAGGATCGCCACAAATGCCTGCCAAATCTCGTCGTAAAGGCCATGTTTTCGGATCTGGTCGATATAAACCGCATCTGCCTGCCGCAGAATATCCAGTTTGTCGCGCGTGATTTCACCCGGGCACCTGATCGCAAGACCGGGCCCAGGGAACGGGTGACGACCGATAAAGTGTTTTGGCAAACCAAGTTCCACACCCAATCGGCGCACTTCGTCCTTGAACAGCTCACGAAGCGGCTCAACCAGCTTCAGGCCCATCTTTTCTGGCAGGCCGCCAACATTGTGATGAGACTTGATGGTCACCGAAGGACCACCGGAAAAGCTGACACTTTCGATCACATCAGGATAAAGCGTGCCCTGCGCAAGGAACTCTGCACCGTCGATTTCATTGGCATGCTTCTGAAACACATCAATGAAGAGACGCCCGATGGTTTTCCGTTTTTCCTCCGGATCGGACACACCTTCCAACGCGCCAAGGAACAACTCCTGTTCATCGGCGTGGATCAGCTGCATGTTGTAGTGATCCCGGAACATGGTCACAACTTCTTCGGCTTCACCCTGCCGCAAAAGACCATGATCAACGAAGACACACGTCAGCTGATCGCCAATCGCTTCGTGAATAAGGACAGCTGCAACAGAGCTGTCGACACCGCCGGAAAGTCCACAGATGACCTTCTTGTCGCCCACCTGTTCGCGGATCTTTTCAATCGCTTCTTCGCGATAAGCGCCCATAGTCCAGTCGCGCTTGCAGCCTGCCAGATCGATGAAATTTTCGTAAATCCGGCGACCATTTGGCGTGTGATGGACTTCAGGGTGGAATTGAACCGCGTAGAAATTCCGAGCAGCATCCCCGGTGATCGCAAATGGCGCATTTGGAGAGGTGCCATAAACCTCAAAACCGGGAGCAATCGCGCTGACATGGTCACCGTGGCTCATCCACACCTGCTCTCGTCCCTCAGAGAACCAACCTTCGAGCAACGGAAGGCTTTCAGCCCCCGGGCTCACATAGGCACGCCCGAACTCGGCTGTCTTGTGACCACTTTCGACTTGGCCGCCCAACATGTGCATCATCACCTGCTGGCCATAACAAATTCCGAGAACCGGAATGCCCGTTTCGAAGATGGAATACGGTGGGCGCGGCGAGCCCTCATCCGTTACAGAGGCTGGTCCGCCAGACAAAATAATCGCCTTGGGCGCATATTCCGCCAAAAAGCCGTCTGTCACGTTTTGGAAAGGGTGGATCTCACAATACACATTGAGTTCGCGCAGCCGGCGAGCAATCAACTGAGTAACCTGTGAGCCGAAGTCGATGATGAGAATGCGGTCTGTCATGGCGAGCTTCTATATTGTCCGGACAGGAATTTGAAGCCGGAAAATTCATTTCTGACATACCCAAAGCAAGTCTGGTGTGCCATTTTTGATGCGATCGATGTGCCTCTACCCACAGCTCTCTTTGATCTACCCCTTCAATCGATTGTACCTTTTGATGAAAGCTTCCTAAATTAGAGGTGTTCAAAAGATGGGGTTTGTTCGATTCGACACCCCGGAACACCGCCCATGGCGAAACGTGTGCCGAGTAGGAGCAGGTCATGGATCCAGAAGCGCGTTCATATTATGAAAAGGCGCAGGCCCTCGAAAAAGAGGGCAAGACGGATGCTGCGCTGGCTGCTTACCTGAGCGCTCTTGAACGTGATCCGGAAGACCTCGATATTTCCTATAAGGCGGCAACGTCACTCTTGCGGACGGGGCATCTCGATAAAGCTGCGTCCCAGTTTCGCCGCATCGTCTTTATCGCCCCAGATCATATAAGTGCCCGCACAAATCTTGGAAATTGCCAACTTCTGCTTGGTGATCATGAGAATGCGGAAGCCAACTTTCAGCAGGTTTTGGAAACCACCCCGGACAACAACAATGCCTTGTTCGGATTGGGCTGCGTGCGCATGAAACTCGGCAAGACCGAGGAGGCGCGCGAACCGGCGGAACACTTGCTGCGACTGCTGCCAGAAAGTGTCGAAGCCCTGACCCTTTATGCCGAAACCCGCGCACAAGACCTGCAATCTTCTTCTGCGGTTGCAGCCTTTAGGAAGGCACTATCGATTGATGATCGATACACACCGGCCTTGCTTGGTCTTGCAGAACTTCTGACCCGGTCAAACAGATCCAAGGAGGCTGTGGCCCTTGCTCAGCGCGCGGTCGATATGGACGCCAGCAATCCCCTCGGCTATCGGATCCTCGGCGACGCTTATCAATTCACTGGTGAAAACGACAAGGCATATTACGCGTTTGAAAAGGCCCGGTCACGGGCGCCGAAAGACATCGACATAATTCTGCTATTGAGTGCACTCCAACGGAAACGGAAAAACGTCGATGAAGCCTTGGCTCTTGCTCGTGAGGGATACCGCCTAAAACCGGACAACAAGGCTGTTGTCAGCGCAATCGGCACTGCATTGACAGCGCTTGGCCTTCGCTCCGTGGGGCGCGATGTTCTGAAATATGCAGCTGAAGGAAGACCCATCGACGAGGATTCCCTCAACCGCATTGACGCCTTTTTGCAAAATCGCAGCAGGCGGCCGAAAGAAGAGACTGTTGCCCCACTTTCAGATGGCAAAGACTCCGATACCGGCCCCGAAACCGAAGAGCAGTCTCCGACCGATCAGAATGTCTAGGCACTTCCCTCAGGCGCGTCTTTCCAGCAGCGCACAAAAGAAACCGTCTGTGTCCGTTGAGCCCGGTGTCAGCAGAATATCACCGCGATCATTTATATATGTTGGCACTTTTTTGCCTGGATAGGCCGCCGTCCAAGCCTCTGCAGCCGAAACCGATTGAAACTCCGGTTGCTGTTGCAAGAACCAATCAATCTGGTCCGCATTTTCTTCCGGCAACACAGAGCACGTCACATACACCAGACGTCCGCCCGGTTTCACATATTTTGCAGCGCGCTCAAGGACATTTCGTTGATCCTCGATCCGGTCGTGGACAGCCTTTTCAGTCAAACGCCATTTGGAATCCGGACGACGACGCCAGACACCGGTTCCCGTGCAAGGCGCATCTGTGAAGACAAGGTCCATGGAACCTTCGAGATCCGTCAAATTGGTTGCGGCAGGATCGCGAACCTGAACATTGCGGACCCCTGCCCGCTGTAAACGCTCGTGGATCGGTGCCAACCGCAGACGGTCCGCATCAAAGGCATAGATCTGCCCCTTGTTCTGCATGGCGCCGGCCATCGCCAGCGTTTTGCCTCCGCCGCCAGCGCAGAAATCCAGAACCTGAGCGCCCGGCATAGCACCCGACAAAGCAGCCACGATTTGGCTGGCTTCATCCTGCAGTTCAAACCAACCCTTCCTGTAGCCCTCTTCTGCCTGAACATGCGGCATTCTGAGAGCACCGGGCTTCGGCACAATCCGCAAACCTGTTTCCGCCACATCGCAGGCCGCCACATCTATATGAGACAGTTTGTCGAGCAACTTGTCACGATTTGACTTTAGAAGGTTAGCGCGAAGATCGACTGGCGCCCGGGTTGCCAGCGCCTTGCCTTCTGCAACAGCATTATCACCAAAACAGGTCACGAAACTTGGCCAAAGCCATTCCGGCACATCGGCGGCAGCATGATCGGCTATGTCTAACGTGGCCTCGCTTGAAAAGAGGTCTTTCTCTTGATCAGAAAGTGGCTCTGGCGCATGGCGGTCAGTTTCCAGAACCGTTTCCAACTGCTCCAGACCTTTGTTCCAAACGAGAGCATAAACTCCAAGCACCAAGTGCCTGTTCGCCGTGCTTCGCAACCGGGCTGAAAGGCTGGCCTTGTGCCGAAGAACATCGAACACAAGATTGCCAATAGCAGTACGGTCCCCTGAACCGGCAAAACGGTGTTGGTTCCCCCAGTCCTTCAGGGCAACTTGCGCCGGGCGATGACGGTTTTCAATCTCGTCAAGAACTTCAATCGCTGCTGCGAGACGTCCGCCGTCTTTCATATAGATCTCCCGGTGCAAGCCTTAATCGCTCACACCAATTTTGTTTTAGAGGCTGGATGGGTAATTCGGGCTTTCGCGCGTGATTGTTACATCATGCGCATGACTTTCGCGAAGACCGGCACCTGAAATCCGCACAAACCGCGCTTTTTCCTGATAATCCTCGATGGTTTTGCCGCCAACATAACCCATGGCCGCCCGAAGACCACCAGCAAGTTGATGAAGCACGCTGGAAAGCGCGCCCTTATAGGGAACCTGACCCTCAATCCCCTCTGGAACAAGTTTGAGGCTGTCACGAACTTCCGCCTGAAAGTAGCGGTCGGCAGAGCCTCGCGCCATAGCACCTACGGACCCCATTCCGCGATAGGATTTATAAGACCGGCCCTGATGAAGATAGACTTCGCCCGGGCTCTCTTCCGTTCCTGCCAGAAGAGAGCCAACCATGACGGTTGATGCACCCGCTGCAACGGCCTTTGCAAGGTCGCCGGAATATTTGATGCCACCATCAGCGACGACTGGAACACCTTGCTTGCTGGCCTCTTCCACCGACTCCATGATCGCAGTTAACTGCGGTACGCCGACACCGGCGACAATCCGAGTTGTGCAGATGGAGCCAGGTCCAATACCCACCTTCACGGAATCCGCTCCAGCGTCAATCAGGGCTTTTGTGGCCTCTGCTGTGGCAACATTTCCAGCTAAAACCTGAGTGGAGTTGGACGCCTTTTTGACCTTCGACACCATTTCCAACACGCGGGCCGAATGGCCATGCGCGGTATCAACAACCAGAAGGTCTACACCTGCGTCGATCAAACGCTCAGCCCGCTCAAAGCCTTCATCGCCAACACTTGTTGCAGCAGCTGCGCGCAAGCGGCCCTGATCATCTTTCGATGCATTCGGGTTGAGCTGCGCCTTCTCGATATCCTTGACGGTGATCAGACCAATGCAATTTTGGTCCTTATCGACGACCAGAAGCTTTTCGATCCGGTTTTGATGAAGAAGACGCTTGGCTTCAGCCTGATTGACTGTCTCGCGAACCGTAACAAGGTTCTCGCGGGTCATAAGTTCATAGACCTTTTGGTCCGGATTAGAGGCAAAACGCACATCACGGTTGGTCAGAATACCCACCAGACGGCCTGTATGTTGTCCGCCGGTCCCACCGTTTTCGACAACTGGAACACCGGAAATCCCATGGTGTTTCATCAGGTCCAACGCATGTTGAAGGGTTGCATCAGGCCCAATGACAAGCGGATTGACCACCATACCGGATTCAAACTTTTTCACCCGGCGAACTTCTTCAGCTTGCTGATCCAGCGAGAGATTTCGGTGAATGACACCGATACCACCGGCCTGCGCCATGGCAATCGCCAGACGTCCCTCGGTCACGGTATCCATGGCTGACGATAGTATCGGAAGGTTCAATTCCATCTCGCGTGTCACACGAGACCGCAGGTCAACCTGACCCGGCATCACTTCTGAGTGGCCTGGAATCAGCAACACATCATCAAAGGTCAGTGCCTCTGATCCTGTCGATGGAACGAAAAAGGAAGCCATTGCCAATTCCCCTTATGAAATAGCTGTATGAACGCAAGAACGGGATGATCTTGCAGTTCATTGAGTCGGTTCGGCTGTGCCGGAGAAGTTGGCGCGGGTCAATAACATGCAGGTGACAATATGAAAAGGCCTTGTCCGAGAATCCACGGACAAGCACCCAATTATCTGATTAGTTCTCCGAACGCAGCCTACGAGCGTCCTCGAAACCCCTTGGCTATGACATAGAGCTCAGGGCTCTCTTTTCGGCTCGCAGGCGGTTTCACATGGGCAACGCTCTTGAAGTCACGCTTCATTTCCGTCAGCAGCTGGTTCTCTGTACCTCCACGAAATACCTTGGCAAGAAACGACCCACCCGGCACCAGATTTTGCCGTGCAAAATCAACGGCCACCTCAAATAGGTGCGTTGTGCGCAAGTGGTCCGTCTGACGGTGCCCAGTGGTTGGGGCTGCCATATCCGACAATACGAGATCCGGCAATCCACCGCCCAGAGCATTCATCACAGCCTCTGGAGCATCATCATCCAGAAAGTCTTTCTTCAAAAACGCCAATCCGGGTAGGTAATCCATGTCGAGATAATCAATCCCGACCACCTTGGGTGCATCTTCTGTTGACTTCACTTTGTCGACTGCGACCTGACACCATCCTCCTGGAGCTGCACCTAAGTCCACTACGCGGTAGCCCGGCTTCAAAAGCCGGTGCTTTTCGTCAATCTCGAGCAACTTATAGGCCGCACGCGACCGATAGCCGTCGGCTTTTGCGCGTCGGACATAGGGATCATTGAGCTGTCGCTCCAGCCAACGCGTTGAGGATTCGCGGCGTCCGGCTGACGTTTTCACGCGCACATGGAGGCCACGATCTCCGCTGCCTTTTTTTCCTCGGCTCATGATTTGCCTCTATTTGGGCCACCCCGACGACGGAACCGACCCGGCTTTCGGGACCAGACGCCATCTGCAGCCATCAATTCTGTCAAGATGCCCTCGCGCAATCCGCGATCAGCCACCCGAAGTCGCGGACAGGTCCAGCGCCGCCGAATAGCTTCCAATATCGCGCAACCGGCCAGAACCAGATCAGCCCGATCACCGCCAATACAAGGGTTTTCTACACGCTCCTCGTAAGACATATCGCGCAGTTGATCAATCATGGTCGAAACCTGCAGGTCCGTGAGCCAGGTTCCATCCACGCGACGGCGGTCATAACGCCGCAAACCCAAATGTACGCCCGCCAGCGTGGTGACTGTGCCTGAGGTGCCCAACATATGAACCTCGCCTTCGGCGATTGCGTCAGCAAGGTCTTCTGAAAGATTAAAATGCTGCAGATGGTCTGCCACATCATCGACCATCGCCTCGAACACTTCAGGCGTGACATGTACTCCGCCATGGCGCTCGGACAGATTAACCACCCCCAAGGGCAGCGATGTCCACGACCGCACGAAGCGGGTCAGCGCATATCCGCGTGCGCCGCAGCGGTTGCGAAGATCGAGCCAAACGATTTCAGAAGAGCCGCCACCAATATCAAAAAGGATCACACCCTTTGCGTTCGGATCGACAAGGGACACACAACCGGCAACAGCCAGCCGGGCTTCTGTTTCCCGATCAACCACTTCCAAGGCGAGGCCGGTTTCCTTTTGAACTCGGGAGATAAACTCCATCCCATTTTCTGCAGCCCGGCAAGCTTCTGTTGCAATCAAACGTGATCGCATGACACCGCGCTCGGCGAGTTTTCGGTGGCAATTGGCCAGTGCATCGACGGCCCGCTCCATCGCCTCTTCACCAAGGCGTTGGTTCTTTCCAATTCCCTCGCCCAGCCGAACAATGCGCGAATATGCATCTACAACCCGAAACCCGCGTTCCTCAGGACGAGCGATCAACAAGCGACAATTGTTCGTTCCAAGGTCAAGCGCCGCATAAAGCGGTGGCTGGTCCTCCCCCTCATTTGCACGACTGCGTCTATGACGATTGCCGTCATACCGTTCCCCCGAGCGCCTGACCTGTCCGTTTTCACCATGAACAGGTTTGTGTGAAGGCGCTGGTCCGGCTTGCCCTTCATGGGTATTAACTTGCTCTGTTTCCGAAGTTCCGACTAATTGATCGGATACGCCTATATTCCGTGCGGAATGAGGCGTGTTCGCGTTCGGCTTTTCCGAGTGGTTTTTTCCGGCGAGGTTCTTTCGACGACGTCGATTCCGACGGCGCCCCGCCTTCAAACCCTTGGGAGAAATCTTGTCGGCCTGTGTGTCAGCTAAACCGTCTGATCCGCCATCACCACCGCCGACCTCTGACGATTTTCTCGGCTCTGCGTGAGTGCCAGCATTCAGCGATTCGGCACCATTTTCAGAACGGTCACCCGCATTGCGGTGCCGACGCTTCTTGCGCGCAGACGGTTGCCTGCCGTTTTTTCCCTGTTGGTCCGCTTGAGAAACGGAATCAGAGCGTTCCGCAAGCTGCAATGCAATCTCTAGTGAGGTGCCCTGCTGCTTTGCCTGCCCTTTCCCGTTTCTACGGCGTCTCCGCCGCTTTGCCTTGTGTTTCTGCTGTCGCGCAGAACCATTTGCGGACTCGCCAGGGGCCCCACGCCCTTTTTCGGGCGGTTCCTGACCTGACTGTGTCACTTCTTGCCTTTCAGCGCGGGTCAGGCCACATCCCAAAAGGATCCCTGCCCTGATCAACGCGCTCGATCATCGTTGGGCAAACTGTAACAGCTTGCAGCAACTTGGAAAAGCGCAACATGCGCTGGGCAAGACAAAAGTTCTGCTGCACTGCAATCGCAACCTCGCAGGCATGAAAATTATTGCAGTAGACAGTTGCAATGCCGACAAAAACAGCTATACACGCTCACCGCTTCACCACCAAAGGCGAAGCATCTCAGCGCTCATTTTGACACCGAGACGCGCTATATCTACTGGGGAATAGGTTAACGGTAGACCCGCAGACTCTGACTCTGTTAGTCCTGGTTCGAATCCAGGTTCCCCAGCCAACCAATCTACATCATTGATATTGCTGCATATATTCTAGTTTTTCCGTTGAGTTTTCAGCGACATGCTGTCCCCCTTCGCGCACGGAGACGTCAACAATATCGGCGAATATCACCCAGTTTGGCGAGTGTCTCTAATTCCAAATTTGCCGCTGACAGTTTGCAGTTATTTGGATCAAGACTGAATGTTCATTTCCTTGAAGTTGCGTTTTCCGGATTTGTGTGGCTCCGGCAAGCAGGCCCATTCACAAGAGGCCGATCACCCGCCGCTGCTCCTGCCAGTCCAGAGGCAGAGCATTTCGTTGAAGCCATTCCGATGTTAGGCTGACAGGCTGATGACCTTCCAGAACCTTGCGGACAAGATCGGGCGCAAGAAGTCCATGGTCCACCAGTTGCAACAACCGGCGTCTGGACAGTCCTTCCTTCTCGCAGATCTCCTCAAGTGGCGTCCCTGCGGTGATGGCCTCACAAATACGATGCCCCAATGCAATATTGTGCACAAGGATCGGGTCGAGTGCCGTGGTCTGTTCCCCGCCCATAACAAGTCTAGTTTCAACGCCGCGCTTTCGGATCTGGAAAGAGACATCAAACATCAGCTGATCCCAGTTCAGGTGATGGACCTTGCAGTCAAAAAAGCTGGCCACAGCATCCCCATCAAGAGCCAAACTGATTGCACCGGGAGCGAGGTCCGCTCTTTGGATCATTTGCAATAGATGGCTCGGAGCCTTCGAACTTTTGTCTGTGTCCACCATTTGAAGCAAATGATGCATTTGGGCAATCAACTCTGCCTGAGGTGTAGTCAGCAGAGATCCAGCTATGCCCCTGCGCAGATGATCCTTGATTGCCTGTGCGACGGTTTCTTCAAGCTTGGGGGCAGACAGCCGCCAACCGGAGCAAGCAGGCTTTTGTTTTTCTGTCGGCGTTCGAGATTCAAGTTCAGCGTTATTACCTTCACCGTGGTTAAGTCCGGCATTTCTGCTCCTGCCCGCCAAAAGACGGTTGGAGACATAATACCGATATATTCGCCCCTTTTTGTTCACGTGATGCGGTGTCAATCGATCACCGGTTTCATCAAAGAGTTTTCCGATGAGGGCGCCAGATCCGGTTGTTGCACAAGACCCTTTGCCATTAAAGCCCACCTGTTCTCCTGCTGCCCCGCTTCGTTTTTGCTTTCGGCTTCGGCCTCTCTTTTTTCTTGCCTCACCCTGAAGCATGTCTTGCACCTTGGTCCACGTATCACGCTCAATGATCGCTTCGTGCTGCCCCTCATGCGTTTTGTCGCCATGGCGGATCAAACCTGCATAAACCGGATTGGACAGGATGTAATGAAGATGGGACCGGGCAAACCCGGTCTTTTCTTCAAGCACACCCTCCTTCCCGTTCTGTTTTTGCGTGGTAGCCGTCTTCCGGCTCGCGGCAGGTCGTGTCAGGCCAAGTTCATCAGCTTTCGTCTGAACAGCATTGATGGACCGATGCTCGATATAAAGATCAAAGAGGGAGCGAATGGTTTCTGCTTGTGCAGGAACAATCTGCAGCGAGCGCCCTTGCGGCCTGTATCCCAACGGAACCGTCCCGCCCATCCAGAGCCCTTTCTTTTTCGACGCTGCAATCTTGTCCCGGATCCGTTCAGCCGTAACCTCCCGCTCAAACTGGGCAAAGCTCAGCAGAACATTCAAGGTCAGCCGTCCCATGCTCGTTGATGTGTTAAACGACTGGGTAACAGACACAAAGGATGCCCCAGCCCCGTCCAGCCGCTCCACCAGTTTGGCAAAATCAGCCAATGAACGTGTCAAACGGTCAATCTTGTAGACAACAATCTGATCGACCTCGCCCTCCTCCACATCCCGCAGGAGCTGCCGGAGCGCCGGTCGCTCCAGCGTGCCCCCCGACACCCCGCCATCGTCATAGTGCTTGTTGATCAACTCCCAGCCTTCGTGTTTCTGGCTGGCGATATAGGCGGCACACGCCTCCCTTTGTGCATCTAGGGAATTAAACCCCTGTTCCAGTCCTTCTTCAGAAGACTTGCGGGTATAGATGGCGCATCGCACTCGCTTCATCGACCCAGTCCAAAGAACCTCGGGCCAGACCAGCGGGTTCCGGTGATCTTACGGGCTATGGCGCTCAAGGAACGGTAGGATCTGCCATCCAGTTCAAACCCGGTCCGTGTCACCAGAACCTGATAGGTGCGCCCGTTCCATTCGCGGATCAAACTGGTCCCTTGCGCAAGAACCGGAGCGGTTTTGACCGATAGGCGTTTGGTGCCGTTTGCAGAAACTCCCTTGCCATCAACTAGCCCATTCGTCTCAGCATCCAGATCTCCGTCTTTGCCGTCAAAGCCCATTTGAGCTCCCTTTGAAGGGGCTTTTAAGGCCGATTTAAGCGCCCGCTTCAAAGCTGGCGACAAACCACCGAACCGGCGCACTTGCACCTCTCGTGCAAGAAGCTTTCTCATCAAAACCTGTGACATGTGCTTTGGAGCGTGATGCCCAAAGGTCCTGCGCCACAAGATCAGGCAACCTGCCCGGTCCAGGTCTGCGATATGGGCAACAAGGCCCGTTGTTTCAGGTGAAGGTGTGTGTTCGCGGCAGGAGGTCATTGGCAGCCTGCTCCGCCAGCAAGCCTGTTGCAGGCAGGCAGCTCACCGTCCGGATTAACTCCCTCACTTGCCACAATGATATAGAGCGTCTCGCCGGACACGGATCGCCGTCGCTCGATCACATGACCCTGTCTCCTGAGTTTTGAAAGCGCGGCCCTGAGCGTATGCGGTTGCCAGCCGAACTTTCTGCAAAGTGTCACTGCCCGCACGCCCGAGCACCTGCCAAGCAATGCCAGCAACTCATCCTGCCGGGTTCGTTGTCGGCCTTGTTCCCGGTTTCTGCTTTTGCGAACATGCTCACCACCATGTGTACAATCACCGGGCAGCCTTGCTGCGACAGTCGTATATACCGCCGGGGGCTCAGCACCCGCCTCTTCAACAATGACTGCTTCAATGCCTGCTGTGGTTTGGAGGTTTCCTTCAGCTTCGGCTTCTGCGCTCCCGGCATCCCCCGGTGTGCCGCTAGTCCCCGGTGTGCCGCTAGTGCACTTTCCTCCACGGCGCAAAAACTTCGGCACGATCAGGGCCTCATCACCGGCCAGCTCGTCCAGTACATCATCGATATCACGCATTCCTGCCTCCATAGCTGTGACCAGGAAAAATCAGGCCCCGGCACTGGAGGAAGCCCGCCACTTCCGGCAGGCACAGGAGGTTTACCAAGGCGCGGCATCAATCATGTTGCCTATACGCTCTTCACAAAACCAAGCAATGCTCACATCACGGCACAAGTCCAGTCTCGTCGCTGCTCTTTCTGCAAAATCAATGCATGCAAGACCAAACTTACGAAGTTGGCCTAGAGCCGGAAAACGCAGCCTCCAGGCGCGGGAGCCAGCTTGCGCGCCTCATCCTGAAGCATCTGCAATGAGCATGCTTATCTTCCTCGCGATCCAAATCCGTTCGAAGGCGCTCAATCTCAAGAACAAGCGTCAAAACAGCGAAACGGCTTTCAGCCTCATTCATCGTCCATGCATACTGCGTGAGCAATCTGGCCGCACAGGAAAGCCCTGCCCCATACCCCAGACGATATCGGGCAGACGATGAAGTTCCATGCTCGCTCACCCGAAACCGCTGACTACGATCAAACAAGTCCGATGTGGCAAACACATCCGACCAGGCTCGGGCTTTGCCAGAATGAACCTGTTCGCCATGGTCTCGGTAAGCCCTTAAAAACATGCCGATCTCATCTGCAGACGTGTGAACCGCAGATCCACCAGAGCCCCGAGCCGAACGCCTCAGCAGGTGACCAAACATATCCGCCCCCACTATGACATCGCGTAACGCGCGGCGATATCCTCGAATATACGACGCCAGATAAGTCATTATAGAAACTCCGCCAAACAAACACGGCAGACGAAGCTATGCAATAAATGGGAAGTAAAGTGGTTTTCGTCAGACGGAGGTGTTCGGCGCACAAAGCTGTGACAGGCCTATAAACCACCAATGCATCTCACGACTGGCAAGTGCTTTCTACTCCTTGTGCATCGGCCTTCAACAGGATCGACCGCTCAGGGCTGCCCATGCAGGCGTCAAACATGGCGTCTCCTGTCTAACGCTCTCGCATTGCATGGGCGATCTGATCTGACACTGGTTTGACCAAATAGGAAAGGATTGTCCGCTCCTGTGTCGTTAAAAACGCTTCTGCTGGCATTCCGGGAAGCAAACGCTTGCCATCGAGACGGCTCAATTCTTCTTCATCAATAAGAATACGGGTCGTATATGTGCTTTCGCCAGAATGCTCATCTCGGGTCGCATCTGCAGATACGGTGAGAATTTTTGCGTTCAGCTCAGGGGTTGTTCGCTGGTCAAAGCTGGGAAGACGTACGCGCGCGACCTGATCGGGACCAAGCTGATCAATATCAACCGGGCGGACCTGAACCTCAATAATCAACTGATCTTCGCGCGGCACAATCAACATCAAGGCTTCGCCGGGAGCAATCACGCCCCCCTCCGTATGAACTGCCAATTGGTGAACAAAGCCGCTTTGTGGAGCCAGAATTACGGATCTGGAGAGCTCATCTTCAGCCGCGATCCTTCGTTCTTCCAGCTGAGCGAGCTTTGAGCGTGTGTCCTTAAGCTGTTCAAGCACTTCGGCCCGGTAACTCTCATCAATCTGCAGGATCTGGATCTTGCGTTCGCTTATTGCTTCGCGTGCCTGTGCAATCTGACTAATCAGCACTCCATGCTCGCCCTTTAGGCGAACCCGTTCACGCTTGATCGCTGTGATACGGCTTCTCGAAACCAGGTTCTTTTCCAACAAAGCACTCAGATCTTCAAATTCAGCCGAAACAAGCCCAATTTCCTCGACCTTCGCTTCCAGTTGCGCCTCGAGACCCTCTATCTGTTTTTCAAACTGCGTAATTTGTTCGGTCAACTGTCGCTTGCGACCCAAGATTGAGGCCCGACGTGCCTCGAACAAAAGCACTTCCCCTCGCCTTATGTCGGCATACTTGGGGTTTTCGTCTACATTCACCGGCAGATTAAGTGTTCTGTGCTCATCTCGCTCCGCAATTAACCGTTTCTCCTGAACGCCAAGCTCGAAGATCTGATTGGCGACAACAGCCAGGTTGGTCCGACTGATGGTGTCGTCCAGTTCGACCAGAGGCTGTCCAACGTCAACAAGATCGCCAGGCTTGACGTGAATGGCCCTGACAATACCACCTTCGCGATGCTTGACAGTCTTCACGTTGCTTTCCACCACGACGCGACCAGGAGCAACCACCGCGCCGGAAATCTTTTGAGTCGCAGCCCAAACACCAATCCCTCCGACGAGCGCAAGGCAGATAACAGCGGACACAACATAGTGTCTGGCCAAACTGGTCCGGATCTTCCGATCTCGGCCAGAGGCTTTTGCTTTTTCATCAAGCATCAGCCTGAACCTTTTTGCTTGGAACCGGTGCCAAGACCTTTTGAAGGACTTCCTTTTTGTCGCCAAATGCGGTCATCACCCCGTCCTTCATGCACAAAATCTTGTCTGTTGCCGAAATTGCGCTCGGACGGTGAGCAATCACAATGACAATTGACCCCATTTGGCGCATGGCCTTGATCGCGTTGGTCAGTGCGGCTTCACCGCCGGAATCCAAATTGGAGTTTGGTTCATCAAGAACAACAAGAAAGGGTTTTCCATAGAGAGCTCGGGCCAAGGCAATACGTTGGTTTTGGCCCGCTGAGAGCGCGCGTCCCCCTTTGCCAATCCGGGTTTCATAGCCTTTGGGCAACGAGGTCACAAGCTCATGAACATCTGCACATTTTGCGGCTTCGATAACATCGGAGAGTTCTGCCTCCGCCTCAAATCTGGCGATATTTTCCGCAATCGTCCCATCAAAAAGCTGAACATTCTGCGGCAAATAGCCAATAATCTTGCCCCGGCTTTCCAGGTTCCATTGACTGAGTTCTGTGCCATCAAAGCGTATATCGCCGGAGAGTGCAGGTACGACCCCCACCAATGCCCGCGCTAAGGTAGACTTTCCAGAGCCGGAAGTTCCAATGACACCCAATCCATCGCCTGCTTCCAGCTCGAAAGACACACCTTTCACATAAGCACTTGTCTCTCCGACTGGACCACAAGCCAGATATTCGACTTTCAGAGCTCTTTCCGGCAGTGGCAGCGGCAACCCTTGATCCAGTTCTGCAACCACTGGCCCCAAGCCTTCCCTTAACCGTTTTGATGACTGGCGAAAGGCTATGAAATTACGCCATTGTCCAACGGCCTGCTCCACTGGAGCCAATGCTCGGGAAATCATAATTGATGCTGCAATCATTACACCGGGCGAAATCTCGTGGCTCAATGCCAACCATGCCCCGATGGCTAGAACACCAGATTGCAGGATAAACCGAAAGGTCTTGATCGCAGTTCCAAACAGACTGGAGCGATCAGCAGCACTGTTATTTGCTGTCAGATATTGCTCACTACCTTCTTCCCATTTGCGCGACAGGGACTTTTGCAAACCCATCGCAGCAATCGCCTCAGCGTTGCGCTGCCCAGTCTCGATCTGCTGTGCCCGATGAGCAGACTGAGTGCTGGCATCAGAGACGAGCTTTTTGGAAAAAACCTCATTGAGCCCGATGAGGATGCAAATGACGACGGCACCCAGTAGCCCGAACAGTCCCAAAACAGGATGAAAAAGGTACACAATCGCGAGATAGAACGGCAGCCACGGTATATCGCAGATTGCGCCCGGCCCCGGTCCGGAGAAGAACTTCCGGATGACATCAAGATCATTGGCCGGTCGAATGGCTCCAGCTTTTTTTCCGAGCTTTAAAGGCAAGATGTTTGAATAGGAAAAAACCACTTCCGAAAGCTGGGAATCAATCCTTTGCCCAAGGCGCGACAAGATACGGCTGCGAAGCACTTCGAGCAGGCCGTAGAAGACGTAAAGCGTCATCGCCATAATGCTGATGACCACCAGTGTCGGCACAGATCCACTGGCCAGTACACGGTCATATACCTGCAGCATGAAAAGGGGACCGGTGAGCATCAAGAGGTTGATCACAAAGCTCAGCAGTCCTACCCCAACCAGGCCAGAACGAATGGTCGCGAAGGCCTTCTCAAGGGGCCCTATGTCTTTGGGTGGCTCTGCAATACTCATAAATGACCAGCATCAAAGAAAAGCGACCCGCAGGCTGCAGGTCGCCGATTTTGTTGTTCTACAGCAGGTTGAAGTTATCTTTGTGCAGATCACTCAACTTTGTGCCTTCGAGGGTGATGCTGTTATCTTCATCTACCGTGACAACGGTGTTTTCACCATCCTGATGAGCAGAGGCGATCACCGCTGCATAGTCGGCAAAGACCTCCTTTTGCAGCTGCACAATATCGCCATTGACAGCACCTGCCTTGAAGCTCCTCACCGTATCATTGCCAAACCCGCCATCGAATACAAACGTATCGACACCTTCGCCGCCATCCAGAATATCGTCGCCAGCACCGCCGGTGAGGATATCATCCCCGCCGCGGCCGATCAGGTGGTTGGCTCCGCTGTCACCAGTCAGCGTATCGTTGCCAGTATCTGAACCAACCAGGTTCTCAATCCCGCTCAAGCTGTCGCCTTCGGCGTCTCCAGCAAAGTTAAAGCCCATGCCAAGGTTTACCGTAACACCATCCTCAGAGGATTGATAACTCGCCCAGTCGGACCCTTCGCCACCGACCAGGGTATCAGCTCCTTGTCCACCTTCCAGCGTGTCATCACCAGCACCGCCCGAAAGCGTGTCGTCCCCGTCAAGGCCGATTAGATGGTTGGCCTCGTCGTCGCCGATGAAGGTGTCGTCATTACCCGAGCCCTTGAGGTTTTCAATACCGTCCAGCGTGTCGCCTTCAGCTTCGCCGCCCTTGCCAAGGCCGGTGGTCAAGTCAACCTCAACCCGTTCGCCGGAACTCTCATAGCTTGACCAGTCAGTCCCCTCACCACCAATCAGCGTGTCAGCTCCCTTGCCTCCAGTCAGAACATCATCTCCCTGACGGCCCATTAGGTGGTCGTCGCCGTCTTTACCCGTCAGGGTGTCGTTAGAGGCTTCGCCGTCGATCCAGACAGCAGGAGCATGCTCCGCGTCGTAGCCGAGGATTTTGAACTCACTGATCTGGACCTGTTGGTGCGAGTGTTCAATCCGGACGTGTCGAGCCTGCGTTAGATTTGGCAAAACAAACGACATCAAACGACCAGTATCGGCACCAGTTATGGGATCGCTTTTATACAGTTCATTTCCGTCAACATCCGTCAGCTTCACAATTGCGCCGTCTAGGCGTTGGCCATTTGCGTCGCTTCTGCAAATAAATTCGATCGACCCGACCCAACGCTCTTTCCCGAGATCTATTTGCAACCATTCCTGCGCGCCAGCATTAGTACTGCTAAACGTAGTGTTGGAATTGTCGATTGTTTTTTCAGCACCATGGGCCGCGTGATATGTAGAACTCTGTGTGGCTGACATCTCGCTTCGATAGAGCTCGGTCAGATCCTGAAGGTCAGGTGCCAAATCCGGATCCTCACCCTGTGTTGCCACAAAGCGAGCCAATTTGATCTCCTCGCCATCGACAAGTCGAAGCGTTTCGACGCGATTCGCTTCAGTGTTCCAGCCGGTGATTGTGACCGAACTTTCAACACTGCCATCTTCGGCTAGAACCTTGAGTTTCAAGTGATCATCCGACTTTTCAAGGCGGATATCGTCCAGTGCGATGCCTTCACCCAGTTCCAGCGTATCAGCGCCTTCACTGTCGGCAATCGTATCATGACCATCTTCGCGCGTGAGTCGATAGGTGTCGTCCCCCTTGCCGCCTTCGAGACGATCATCGCCTTCCTGGCCCATAATCAGATCATTTTCATCGGTGCCCTTCAGCGTGAAGTTCCCATCTGCATCAACTTGGATGCTGGAGACAGTCATGCCATCCAAGAACTCATACTTTTCAATCTGCGCACCGGACTCGTTGGCCCAAAACTCCGTGGTTTCCGTGGTTGATGACCCATTCACCCATTTGAACACCAATGCATCTGGTTCAAGTGACGGATTGGTTCCGCCAAGGGAATAATCGTAGTTGCTGATTTCCAGGTCAGTGAAGCGCATGTCAGAGAAAATGACGTGATCCGTGCCTTGATCAGCGGTCTCGGAGATTGCGACCTTCCCTTGATCTTTTGCCAGAACATAGGTGTCATCCCCCTCGTTGCCGTAGAGCCGCTGCCAACCAGTCTCGCCGCTCCCTGCATCAAGCACATCATCTCCAGCCCCACCATAAAGCTCGTCGTCACCTTCGCCGCCTAGCAGAATGTCGTGATCGGCCTCCCCATAGAGTTTGTCATTTCCTTTGTCACCTAGAAGCGTGTCATGACCCGCACCGCCATTGACGGTGTTGTCGTCTTCACCCGCGTTGAAGAGATCATGGCCACTGCTGGGCTCTTCCTGGAACGTAGCAACGTGATTTAGCCAATAGGTTTCGCCATTGGCAAACCGAATGGTCTCGACCTTATGGTTGGCGTTGGTGAACCAGTTCTCGATGACAATTGAGCCTTCAAGAGGATCAAGTCCCTGGCTGGCTGCCTTTGCAGCCTCTTCGTCGTTTTCCGCATTGAAGAGGATTTTGAGATGATTGCCATCCTTTGTGATATTCAGATCATCGAAGGAAATACCTTGGCCAAAGACAAGCGCGTCACCCTTATCGCCATTTGACGTTTCGCGAATGACGTCATTGCCATCGCCACGTTCATAGATGTAAACGTCATCGCCCTCACCACCGTAAAGGTTATCAGAGCCTTTGCCTCCAGTCAGCTGGTCGTTACCGGTATGACCATGAAGACGATCATCACCATCGCCGCCAACAAGACGGTCATCACCTGCGTTGCCTTCAAGGATATCAAGACCGTCGCCGCCCAGCAGAGCGTCATTACCGTCGCCACCGCTTAGCGTGTCATTGCCTGACTGTCCGTGCAGGGTGTCATCTCCGGCATGTCCAAGCACTGTGTCATCGCCAGTGCCAGCAAAAACAATATCATCGCCGGAGCGACCATAGATCAGGTCGTTTCCGCCCCCTGAATTGATCAGGTCATCGCCGTTGCTGCCATTGGTGTCACCCTGCTGGGCAACTGCATCTCCAAAACCGCCATTGCCATCACCTAGGCGGACCCAAGATCTGCCATCTTCGGCACTGAGCACAGCATCGAGGTTACCGTCATTGTTGACGTCCTGATATTCGACAGCAACCTTGCCGTCGGTCTTGATGAAATCGAGACCCGCATCCGCGTGCCATGTCACGAGTTTTGAAGGTTCATCGCCGGATTGGATGTAAACATCACCAACGCGAGTACCATCATGAATAGTTGTTAGGTCTGCATGAAATGCAACATCCGGATTGGAAATGATTGTGCTCGTGTACAATACCTGACCATTCTTCAAGAATTGTACCTTACCATCAGACAAACGCTCTACGGTTAATTCATCACCTGCTGCGTAAGTCCCGATCTGTCCCCGGCTGGTCCCGTTGTCATAGACATATAAATTTCCACTCGAAATCTGAAGTGCATAGTCTATCGATACAGAATTAGACGGTCTCCCATCTGCAGAAAGGCCGAGCATATACGCGCTGGTGGAATCGCCGGCAATATTTGAGACCGAGCCACTTCCAGTGAAGCTTTCAATGGACCATGCACCTCGATTCCACGCGCCGCCACCTGACGTCTTCACAAGCGCATTGCTCTGAATGCCATCGCCGAGCTCTGCAGCCTTGCCAAAGTTGCCAGCACCATCACCAAGGCGTGTCCAGAGACGACCGTCTTCCGCACTCAGGACCGCATCGACTTTGCCATCGTTATTGAGGTCCTTGTACTCAACAGAGACAGGTCCATCTGTGCCAACACGTTCAAGACCTGCATCTGCAACCCAGGTAACGGATCTCTCCGGTTCACCGGCCGTTTTCAGACGAACGTCACCAATTTTCGCGTTTTCGTCATAGACAGAAAGGTCAGCTCTAAGCGCTTCCGCGGGATCGCTGAGGACCCCACTCGTGTAGAAGACATCGCCATTTTTGAGATATTGTACCGCTCCGTCTTCAAGGCGCTTGATAGCAAATTGATCTCCGGGCACGAAAGAGCCGAATTCCCCTTTGTGAACGCTCGATTCATGAATATTGATTTTGGCACCGGCATAAAGGTGAAGCCCGTAATCAATGGTTTCGAAGCCTGAACCTCGCCCATTTTGGGAAAGACCGAGCATGAACTTTCCAGTGCCCGATACTGTTGTCGACACTTCACCAGCCCCGGAAAAGCTCTCTTCCGAGTAAGCCCCGCGGTTCCATCTCTGTCCACCATGGACCTTTACAAGCGCATTGTCTTCAATGCCGTCACCTTGCGATTGAGCATTTGCAAAACCACCACTGCCATCAGCCAATCGGGTCCAGACCTTACCCTCAGCATCGCTTAAGACAGCGTCGGCAATGCCATCTCCATTCAGGTCGGAGAACTCAGTTTCTACGCCGCCTTTGAACAGCTCTTGGGAGAGGTAGGAATTCTTAATCCATGTAACAGGTGTTTGATTTCCGGCATCGTCAACAAGGTTCACCGGGCCCAAACGACCTCCCTGATCTTTTATCGAAGCGTCGGCTCTGAGGGGAGCTGTCGATTTGCTTTCGCTTGTGTAGACGACAATTCCATTTTGCAGATATTGGACCGTGCCATCTTCCGCGCGAGTAATGGTGAGTTCATCACCTACTGAGAGCTCGCCAATCTCACCGCGATTTGTTCCATTTTCATAGATATACAGTTTTTTCGCGGAGTTTTGGTGTAAACCAAATTTGATTGAGGCATAGCCTGCGTCGCGACCATCCTCATCAAGACCAATCAGCCAAGTGCTATGGCTATCGGCAACTGTTGTTGTGAGGGATCCGGCCCCAACCAAACTTTCAGCCGAATGTGCGCCGCCATTCCAGGCATGTCCGCCTGCCGTTTTGACCAGCGTATTGTTGTCGGAGCCAAGCCCTTGATCTACGGCATCTGCGAAATTGCCTTGTCCATCGGCAAGGCGCGTCCAGATTTCCCCTTTCTGGGTGGTCAGGACAATATCGCTCAGGCCGTCTGCATTTATGTCGACAAGCTCGGTTTCGACGCCATCACGAAGGAAATCCACTTCCAGATTCGAATTGGTGCTCCAGCTCACAAGAGCATCGTTTCCAGAGGGATCTGTCAGCGTAACCGGACCAAGCTTGGTACCAACATCAGCCATGGAAACATCAGCGCGGAGGACAGTATTTGAGGCTACAGACCCAGCGCTGACGTAGAAGACCTCACCATTTTTAAGGTATCGAATTCCGCCATTTTCAAGGCGCTCTACTGCAAGTTCATCACCGATAACAAGCGGACCAAATCCTCCCCGAGGATTTCCGCTTTCATAGACATGAAGTTCACCCTCACGTGTCTGATAGAGAGCAAACTGAATAGTGTTGTAATGTGCGTCCGCGTTATTGGCCGACAAGCCAACCATTGTCGCCCCGGAAGTATCCGTCACGATGGTTTTCAGTAGCCCAGCCCCGACAAAACCTTCTTGGGAATAGGCACCGGCATCCCAGGCATTGCCGCCCGCAACCTTGATCAGACTGTTGTCGGAAAAGCCGATACCCTGCTCGACGGCATCACCAAGTCCACCTTCGCCATCGCCAAGGCGGGTCCAGATGCGCCCGTCTTCTGCAGTCAGAACCGCATCCAGAATGCCGTCATTGTTCAAGTCTTGAAGTTCAGTCGATACAGGTGCAGGCAGCCCCAAGAAATCCATCTTGGCATCGACTATCCAGCTCACCAATTCTGCTGGACCATCACCAACCTTTAGCGTTGTATCGCCGACCACAGCATTCAAACCAAATACCGAGGTATCAGCTTTCAGAGGAACATCGACCGAGGATGGAACCGTGCTGGCATAAAAAACACTGCCAT